>Ga0310825_100112_pt1 | contig 139684 bp, 132 predicted proteins | sample WT_ome_9_FD_202243 | JGI IMG/M metagenome (GOLD analysis project Ga0310825, IMG submission 202243) | Sorghum-adapted microbial communities enriched on wild type (WT) sorghum from Joint BioEnergy Institute, Emeryville, California, United... ... | reverse complement strand
CCCGGTCGAATACGAGCTGATCATGAAGCCCGCTGCCATCCAGGCGGCCTAACCGAAACTGTCACCAGTTCGTGCATCAGACCCTCCCGCTCGTAGGAACTCATCTCCGTGAACGTTCCGTCGCAGCCGTCTAGTTCGTGCACGCCACCCGTGGCGCCCAAGTCCACGGTGGGCAGGTCTCCGAACGCGTCCTCCCGCGCGGCATGGATGCTTCCCGTGACCGCCGTCTTCACCGTCCCGTACACATACTCGACCCGCTCCGGCGCGGCGAGAAGGCCTACCAGCAGCGCCCCGCCAGCGAGGACGAGGACCGTCCCCGCCGCCGCGCTGAGGAACCCATGCCAGCGCCGCGGCGGTGGCTTACTCCGTCCGACTGTCTCCCGCATGCTCCCTGCGGCCCACGCGGTCCGAGAGGAGTGGGCTGCGCGAGGAGCGATCGGCGGGCGCTGCACAACCGTCCGGAGAGTCCGCTTCCCTCTGTCGCGGAGACCTCGTTCGCGACGCTGCGATGACAAAGTTGAGATCGCGATACCCCCGGGGGTATAGTGGAGTCATGGGCGCGACCGAGATCAGGCGAGAGAACCCGACCCGGGTGGTCGAGGAGAGCTCGGTGCCGATCCTGGGCTTTTGGGCCGACCACCCACTCGACGACGTTCCTGACAGTCAGAGGAGTTTCGCCTATGTCTGACCGACAGCTCACCTGCGCCCCGGCATGCCGCGCCGGCGTATGGGGGCGGCTGAGCCGTGGAGCCGTCGCCCTGATCGTCGGCGCGTTCGGTGCATCCATGCTGTCGACGGACCCGGCGATCGCGGTAGCCGCCGGCGTGATGGCCACCGTCATCGCGGTCATGGCGGTCACAGGAACATGCCCGACGAGCTGGCTCACCACTCGTCGGCAGCCTCAGACGCCGCAGCACACACTCGACATCCCCGATGCCCGGCAGCACGTCGACCTGACGAGCGCCCCCGTCCCGAACAGGAGTTCTCATGTCCACGAGTGACCCCGACGCCCAGCGCCGCATCCTCAACCGGCTCCGCCGCGCCCGCGGCCAGCTCAACGCCGTCATTGACGCGGTCGAAGGCGGCGGGTCGTGCCGGGAGGTGGTGACCCAGCTCGCGGCGGTCTCCTCGGCGCTTGACCGTGCCGGGTTCGCGATCATCTCCACCGCGATGAAGGACTGCATCGCCGACCCCGACGGCACCAACCGTGCCGACGACATCACCACCGAGGAGCTGGAGAAGCTGTTCCTCACGCTCGCCTGAACGAGCGATCCTCACGACCAACCGACAGACAGCCCTCGAAGGAAGAAGCAATCCATGTGCCGAGCTGTGACCTGTAAGACCTGCGGCAAGACCACCTGGGCCGGCTGCGGCCAGCACATCGCCGAGGTCAAGCGCACCGTGCCGGCGGGCCAGTGGTGCCCCGGACACGACAAGGAGAAGGAGAAGGCAGCCGCGACGAGCGGGTTCTTCGCCCGCCTGTTCGGACGATGACAGGCGCCACGCGCCACGACTCGCCCTCTCAGAATCCTCAGGAGTTCTGGGAGGGCCGCTACCGGGACGCCGAGCGCGTGTGGTCGGGCCGCCCGAACCCTAGCCTGGTCAACGCTGTGCAGCACTTGGCTCCGGGGAAAGCGCTGGATCTGGGGTGCGGGGAGGGCGCCGATGCGATCTGGCTCGCCACCCAGGGCTGGCTCGTCACCGGCGTGGACATCTCCGCCACCGCTATCGCCCGCGCACGCCGCGAGGCTCAGCGTCAACAGGCCAGCGCGGCCACCCGGTTCGTCACTGCCGACCTGGCACGGTGGGAGCCGGACGACGGCCCCTACGATCTGATGACCGCCAGCTTCCTGCACTCGCCTGTCCCGCTCCCGCGCATCGCGATCCTGCAACGCGCAGCCACCACGGTGCGCGCCGGCGGTCACCTCGTGGTCCTCTCCCACGCCGCACTCCCACCCTGGGTCGACGCCGCGGATCATCCCGCGCACAGCTTTCCCAGCCCGGCACGACAGTTCGTGGAGCTGAACCTCAACGAGCACGACTGGCTCGTCCTGAGCATCCAGACGCACACCCGACACGCCACCGCCCCTTCCGGCGAGGCCGCCGAGCTGACCGACGGGGTACTTCTCCTCCAGCGCCGGTGACCGGCTCGTCCCGGCGCGGCTGACCCGCTGTGGGGCGGCTTAGCCGCGGGACATCGCGGTCTGGACGATGGCTTCGACGTGCAGCGTGGTCGAGTCAAGCAGCGGCAGTCCCGGCACGTCGTCGGGGCCGACCAAGAGGATGATCTCGGTGCATCCGAGCACGATCGCCTCGGCCCCGGCCGCGTGGAGGTCTGTCATGACCCGGATGTAGGTCTCCCGAGACTCAGGCCGGAACACGTGTCTGGTCAGCTCGTCGAAGATGATCTGATCGACCGTGGTCCGGTCGACGGGCTCCGGGGGCAGCACAGTGAAGCCCGCTCGCTCGAGTCTTCTCCGGTAGAAGTCCTGTTCCATCGTCGGCGCGGTGCCGAGCAGTCCCAGCCGGGTCACCCCGATGTCGGTCGCTGTGGTCGCGACCACATCGGCGATGTGCAGGAATGGGACGGTGATCGCCGCCTCGATGACGGGCGCGACTCGGTGCATCGTGTTGCTCCCGCAGGCGATGAAGTCCGCTCCCGCCCGCTGCAGGCCCCGGGCTTTGCCTGCCAGATACTGTCGGCCTCATCCCAGGCTTCGGCGCGCACGCATCGTTCGATGACGCCGAAGTTCACGCTGGACAGCACCAGCTCGGCTCGCTCGTGCCCGCCACGCAGCTCGTTCACGCGGTCGTTGATCCGGCGGTAGTAGTCCACCGTCGCGACGCTGCTCATCCCGTGCAGCAACCCGATGGTCCTCATCGGCGCTCCATCTGCCACCTTCTGGTCCGGTCAGATGCGGATGTAGGCGGCGTCGGCCAGTTGCGCATGGACGATCGCGGTGACCGCGGAGGGGACCGTGCCGACCTCGGGTCGCAACTCGCCGGGGTCGATGCCGCGCCGTCCGAGCCCGACGCTGCACGCGGCCACCTCGGTGTGCTCGGGCACCTGGACGGCATCGGTGCCGGTCAGGCCGGCCAGTGCCGGGCCGTTGACGATCACCCGCACCCGCACTCCCAGGCCGGCGGCGTGGAGTCCGGCGGCGGCGTCCAGCGCCCGTTACACGTCGGCGGGGTCGTCGGCCACGTGCAGGATCACCTCACGAGTGTTCTCATTCATTGTTTGGTGTTCTCTCTTGGTTTCCGGCAGGGTCAGATGGTGCAGCCGGTGAGGGCGGCCGAGACGTAGGGCAGATGGACGAGGGCAGCAAGGGCGGCCATGCCGACCAGGTATGCGGCGATCGCGACGGCGGGCAGGGCGCCTGCCAGCCCGGCGCTGGGGTGGACGAGGTGGCGGATGCGTTCGGGACCGGCGGCGTGCAAGGCGACAGGGCAGGAGTGCTGCGGCATGGCGGGGTGGGTGCGTTCGCCGAGCTTGACCAGGGCGCTGACCAGCGCCGGGGTTCCTGCGTGACGGCGGGCCTGGTCGTCCGCGGCGATCTCCAGGTAGTGCGGCAGCGCGTCGGCGACAGCGCGGATCAGCGGCACCCACCGTAGGTAGGCGGCGATGCTGTCCACTAGCGCGGTGATGAGGTGGTGGCGTTGGTGCAGGTGGGCGTGCTCGTGGGCCAGCACGGCGGCCAGCTCGCCCGGCCCCAGCGCGCGCACCGCGCCGGTGGAGAGCACGATCCCGCCGTGACGGTCGGGGAAGGTAAGCGCGAACGGGTGCTCGGCGTCGACCAGTGTCACCTCGTGCCCGTGAAGGAGCTGCCGCCGCGCGCCGTGCAGCAGCGTGCGGGCGGCGTCCCGGGAGCGAGAGCTGCGCCGAACCATCTGGCGGGCAAGACCTGCTCCCAGAGCAAGGGCCAGCGCCACCGGCAGGGCGAGCAGCAGCACCGCGGGGATCAGGGTTTCGGTGGTGTCGGCGGAGAACGGGTTCGCGGCGGTCAGGCACCGTTGGCAGACCTCGGCCGCGCGTTCGGGCAGCAGCGCGGGGCCGGCTCCGGCCCAGGCCAGCACCGGGCCGATCGCCAGCAGCGTGACCAGCCAGACCCCGATGCCGCCGGCGACGACCACGATCGCCAAGCGCGGGACGCGCACCAGGGCGGGGGCAGCGTGCCGCAGCAACCACGGCCCGAACACCGCCAATGCCACCAGTCCGGTGCACAGAGCCATCGTGAGGATGCCCGCGGTCATGGCATGTCTCCCCGGTCGCGGCGTTCCAGGTAGTCGCGCAGCAGGTCCAGGTCGTTCTCGGGCATCGAGTCCACGAACTGCAGGATCGAGGCGGCCCGGTCGCGGCTAGCCTCCAGCACCTGCTCCATCAGCCTCGCGGCGAGCTCGTGCCTGGTGATCTTGGCGCCGTACCGGGTGGACCGGTTCTGCCTCGTGATGGTCACCAGGCGCTTGCGATCCAGGTTGGTGAGCACGGTCGCGATGGTGGTGTAGGCGGGGTCGGAGGGCAGGTGCTCGATCACTTCGCGCACGGTAGCCGGGCCGTGGTCCCACAGCACGTCCATCACCTGCGCTTCCAACGCCCCCAGGCGCAGCAGGTCGCCGGAGCGCCCATCGGCGGCCTTCATCGCACAACCGCCACCGGCTCGGGGCGGACCGGGCAAGCGACCTGCCCGCGTAGTCGCCACACCAGTGCGACGCCGGTCAGGATCAGCGCGCCGAGCGCGAGGAACGGCTGCACGGGGGTGAACCAGGTGATCGCTCCCGAGTACCCCAGCGCCAGCAGCGCCAGCTTGTTGCACACCGGGCACCCCACCGCGAACCACGCCAGGATGCCGCCGGCCATTCCCATCCGGCTGCTGCGCCGAGCCTGCGCCTCATCGGCCGCGTCGGTGGCGGCGCCGTCCTCGCTGACCGCATTCGCCTGCTGCTCGTCCGCGGCGGCGCGGCACGGGCGGATATACGTAGCGACCAGCATGCCCGACAGCACCGAGGTGACCAGCCACACCGGATAGTTCCACCACACCGGTGGGATGTCTCGACCGAACAGCGGGTTGGGGATCAGCACCGTCGCCACCCCGATCACCACCGCGACGACCGCCGAGGCAGCGATCGCGGCCAGCACCTGCCTGCCCGTCCACCCTCGAAGCGCCTGGACCGCCAACCGGAAGCTTTCGCCGATGCCCTGGCGGGATCGAGTCGTGGGAGAGGTCATGGAACCCATTCTGACACGACTCGACTACCACGCATAGTCGACTATCTGAGATAGTAGAGGTCGGTGCCCGCGACAGTGACAGGAGAATCCCTATGCCCACCGAGACCACGAACCGCCCGAAACCGTCGAACCGTTCGAGGTCGTCACAAATCGTGCCGGTCGCCGTGTTGACCCTGGCTGCTGTCCTGATCGCCGTGATCGTGGCGGTGAACTGGAGTGGCACGACGGCCGAGGAGGGGGGCTCGCCGTCGGATAGCGGCGCGCCGACGGAGGTGCAGAACCCCGAGCAACCGGACCTGTCTGCGGCCGAGACCAGGGACGAGGCGGACCTGCTCGCGGCCGGGCCCGTGGATGCGCCGGTGGTGCTGGTGGTGTTCTCGGACTATCAGTGCCCGTTCTGCGCGCGGTGGAGCGAGCAGACACTGCCGTCGATGATGGAGCACGTCGACGCCGGGGATCTGCGGATCGAGTGGCGCGACATCAACGTGTTCGGTCCCGCGTCCGAGCGCGCAGCGCGGGCCTCGTACGCCGCCGCCCTCCAGGGGGCGCTCTGGGAGTACCACGACGCCCTGTTCGAGGACGGGGAGCGCAGGTCCGAGAGCGAGCTGAGCGAGGAAGCCCTCGTCGCCTTGGCGGGCGAACTCGGTTTGGACACCGAGCAGTTCGCCGCCGACCTGGGCTCGGAGGAGACGGCGCAGGTGATCGCCGCCAACCAGCAGTTCGGGTTCGACCTCGGCGCCACCTCCACCCCGATCTTCATCCTGGGCGGACAGCCGATCGTCGGGGCGCAGCCCACCGAGGTGTTCCAGGAAGCGTTCCAGAGCGCGCTCGACGCGGCGGAGTGAGGCGGCGTGGACATCGGACTGCTCGCCGCGTTCGCCGGCGGCACGCTCGCGCTGCTGAGCCCGTGCGCGGCGCTGCTGATGCCGGCGTTCTTCGCCTCCACGATCGGCAGCGGGCCCCGGCTGCTGCTGCACGGAGCCGTGTTCTACGTCGGCCTGCTGGCCGTCCTGGTCCCCGTGGGGGTCGGAGCCGGCGCCCTGGGGACGCTGTTCGTGACTCACCGGCAGGCGATCGTGCTCGTCGCCTCGCTGGTCCTGGTCGTCCTCGGCGCGGCGCAGGCGCTCGGGTTCGGGTTCGACCCTGCCCGGCTGCTACCGGCCGGGGCAGACCTGCACGCGCAAGCGGCGTCCAAGACCGGACTCGTCAAGACGGTGCTGCTGGGCGCTGCCAGCGGCATCGCGGGATTCTGCGCCGGCCCGATCCTGGGCGCCGTGCTCACCCTGGCCGCCGCCCGCGGCGACACCCTCGCCGCCGGTGTCATGCTCGCCGTGTACGGCGCGGGCATGGTGCTGCCGCTGCTGCTGATCGCCGCGCTCTGGCAGCGCCTGGGCGCCCGTGGACGCCGATTCCTGCGCGGGCGATCGTTCACCGTGCTGGGCCGGGAGCTGCACACCACCTCGGTGGTCACCGGGCTGCTGATCGTGGGCGTCGGGGTGCTGTTCTGGACCACCAACGGCCTGGTCGGCGCTCCCGAACTGGTTCCGCTCGACGCCCAGGCCTGGCTCCAGGAGAACACCGCGATCCTGGCGAACCCGATCCTGGACATCCTCGCCGTCGTCCTCATCGCCGGGATCGCACTCTTGCTCTGGGCCAGACGCCGCCGTACCCACGCTCGCGCTGACGCCCAGGCGGGCGAGCACCGCGCGGAACAGTCATGAAGCCGCGCCGGCGACGCTCCAGCCTTGCCCTCGCCGCCGTGGCCGCGCTGCTGGTGACCGGCTGCGGGGCATCCGAGCCCGAGCCCGTAAGAGACCCCTACTCGGTCGATGGGTCGCTACCCGTGGTGGACACCTCGGGCATGCGGCTGCCGACGCCGTTCGAGGAGCTGGAGGTCGTGGACCCCGGGTGGGACATCACTCCGCAGTACGCGGACGGGGTGTATCTGGCCGCCGGTGAACGCGACGGTGTGCTGGAGTTCACCGCCGTGGACGTCCACGGGGACGTGCTGTGGGCCGCGCAACGTCCAGCGAGCTGCACCGGGTTCGTCGTGACCACCGACGCGCACGGCCGAGCCCTCGCGATCCTGGGCGACCTCCAGACCACGGCCGACGCCCTGGCCGCGACGACTGCCACCGCCTACGACCTGACGACCGGGGAACGGGTCTGGGGTCCGGTCGAGGTGCCCGGCCCCTACCAAGGCCCCGGGCTGGTCTTCGCCGCACCTCCCGAAGGCTTCATGGGCGAGACCGGCCCACGCGTCGCGCTCGACCCCACCACCGGAGACGTCGCGGCCGACGAGTCGAGCCCCGAAGGTATCCGCATCATCGGCGAGTACCACGGCATCGTGCTGCTCACCCACGAGGACGCTCTGATCGCGCGCGACACGGCCGACGATCAGGAGCTCTGGCGCGTCCCCCTCGCCGAGCACGGCTGGACGGCGGCGTCCATCAGCGCGTCCCTGCGCCCTGCACCGGGAGACGGGCTCGCGCTCGTCGCCACCTCCGAGACCACCGGCGCGCTCCTCGACCTGGATCAGGGCAGCATCGTGAGCAGCACCGCACGCGACGCCGCCGTAGACCCCACCACGGGGACCCTCGTCACCCTGGACGACACCGGCCTGCACGGCTATGACGCCGACGACCGACCACTGTGGTCCCTGCCTGTTGCCGCCGAGACCACCATCGCGGCGATCGGCGGCGTCTTCCTCTATCTGCGAGAGGACGGGGCGATCCGGGTCCACAACGTCCTCACCGGTGATGTCGCCCAAGCCTACGAACCCGACGGCCAAGGACCGATCATCGTGCCCACCCACATCACCATCAACGGCACTGCACTCCTCCTCCAGGAACGACGGCACCTGGTGGCGACGATCGCTGAGTCCCCTCTGAACGAGTCCTCTCCGACGGCCAGCCACGCGGGCATGTCGATCGTGGGCGCTCGGGTCGCACACTCGACTTGAAATACCCCAGGGGGTATGAGACGGTAAAAATACCCCCAGGGGTATCAATGGCATCGACGGAAGGATGAACAGTGCTTCTCGAACGCATCTACGACGAGGACCTGGCGCAGGCCGGGTACTTCATCGGCTGCCAGGCCAAGGGCGAGGCGGTGGTGATCGACGCGCGCCGCGACATCGCGGACTACCTGGCGCTCGCGGCCAAGCACGGCATGCGGATCGTCGCAGTGACCGAGACCCACATCCACGCTGACTACCTGTCCGGGACGCGCGAGCTGGCTGCGGCGGTCGGCGCCGAGGTCTACGTCTCCGGCGAGGGCGGCGCGGACTGGCAGTACGGTTTCGACGCCCGGCGTCTGTACGACGGCGACACGATCACGATCGGCAACATCACGATCCAGGCCCGGCACACGCCTGGTCACACTCCTGAGCACCTGGTGTTCCTGGTCACCGATGGTGCCTTCGCCAGCGAGCCCGGCTACCTCATCTCCGGCGACTTCGTGTTCGCCGGGGACCTGGGCCGCCCCGACCTGCTGGACGAGGCCGCGGGTGGGGTCGACACGCGCTTCGAGGGCGCGCGGCAACTGTTCAGCAGCTTGCGTGAGGTGTTCCTGACCTTGCCGGATCATGTCCAGGTCCACCCGGGGCACGGCTCCGGCAGTGCGTGCGGCAAGGCGCTCGGAGCGCTGCCCTCGACCACGGTCGGCTACGAGCGCGCCCACGCGTGGTGGAGTCGCCACCTGGCTGCCGACGACGAGCAGGGGTTCATCGAGGAGCTGCTCGACGGGCAGCCCGACGCGCACGCCTACTTCGCGAGGATGAAGAAGCAGAACCGCGAGGGTCCCGCCGTGCTGGGCGAGCGCGGCCCGGTGCCAGAGCTGGCCGTAGCGGAGGTGGCGCGGCGGCTGGAGGCCGACGAGATCACCTTCGTCGACACCCGCCCGCCGGCGCAGGCCCATCAGGGCACCGTTGCCGGCTCGCTCAACATCCCCGACGGCCCCAAGACCGCCACCTACGCCGCCTGGGCCTACGATCCCGAGACCGACTCGCGTCCGCTGGTGCTGCTGGCCGAGGACCAGCCCGCCGCCCAGGCGATCGCGGATCGGCTGCTGCGGGTCGGCATCGACCAGACCGCCGGCTACGTCACCACCATCGACGGGCTTCCTCGGTTCGTCCCGCCCCTCATCGAGCCGGCCGAGCTGGCAGGTTTCGATGCCGCGCTGCTGCTGGACGTGCGCCAGCGCGGCGAGTACGCCGCCGGGCACATCCCCGGCGCCACACAGCTCAGCGCCGCGCGCGTGCTCTGGCACCAAGACGAGCTGCCGCGCTCCGGCACGATCGTGACCTACTGCCAGTCCGGGATGCGGAACACCGTCGCCGCCAGCGCCCTACGACGCGCCGGGCACGACGTCGTAGAACTCGACGGCAGCTACAACGCCTGGCGCGCATGGCAGGAGACCACCAGCGAGACCGCGCTGGCCTGACGCACAGCAGACCGCTCGCATCCTCCGACGTGCGGTCGGCCCCAGCCCTTTCCGTTCGCATCTCCGCTGCCCGCGGCCAGACCTGACGAGGAACCACCCCATGACCGATCCCTCCGCCGAGCTCCGAACGCTCACCGCCGAGGAGCTCGCCCAGTGGCGTCAGCTCCACGACGACCTCACGATCATCGACGTGCGGTCCCCGGCCGAGTTCGAGACCCTCCACATTCACGGCTCGTACAACGTCCCGCTGCCGCTGCTGACCGAACACGCCTCGGATCTGGCAGAGCGGCTCGGGCACCGCGCGGTACTGGTGTGCCAGTCCGGCAACCGCGCCACCCAGGCCCAGCAGCATCTCGCTGCCGCCGGTGTGCGGACGGCCAACGTGCTCACCGGCGGCGTGCCCGCCTTCGAGGCCGCTGGCGGCCAGGTGGTCCGCAGCGCAGCTCGCTGGGACATCGAGCGCCAGGTGCGGTTCACGGCCGGGCTGATCGTCCTGGTGAGCCTGCTCGTGGCCGAGTTCCTCTGGCCGGAGTCCCGCGTCATCGCGTTCGCGCTCAGCGCCGGGCTCGTCGTCGCGGCGCTCACCGGCTCCTGCCTGATGGGCCGCATCCTCTCCCGCATGCCCTGGAACAAGGTCACGGCCAGCCCCACCGCACGGAGCGCGATCGCATCCATCCCGGTCGCGACCCAGGAACTGTGATGCCCTTGCGTGCTCCGACGTTCCGACGGCGTTCAACTGCAACGACCCCGCATCTAGGACCGGCATCGGCACGGTCGGCGTCACGACCCGCAGCACCAACCACGATGCCCGGTGAGCACGAGTGAGCGGCACCCTGATCCTCACCCTCGTGCTCGCCGTGGGTGTCGGGCTCGCGCTAGGGACGCTCGGCGGTGGCGGGTCGATCCTGACCGTCCCGCTGCTCACCTACATCGCGGGCATGCCCCCGAAAGAGGCCATCGCGGCCTCGCTGCTGATCGTCGGCGTGACCTCGTTGTCCAGCCTCGTCGTGCACGCCCGGCACCGTCGAGTCCGATGGCGCACCGGGCTCATCTTCGGCGCCGCTGGCATGGTGGGCGCCTTCGTCGGAGGACTCATCGGAGGCCAGCTCCCCGGTGCCGTGCTGATGGTGGCCTTCGCGATCATGATGATCGCCACCGCGATCGCGATGGTCACCAGAAAGCCCAGGCGCGACACTGACCAACCCACCGCCGATGCCGGGACCGAGCGCGCCCACTCGCTGCCGATGCTGCGGACCATGCTCGAAGGCATCGTCGTCGGCCTCATCACCGGGATCGTCGGCGCCGGCGGCGGCTTCCTCATCGTCCCCGCCCTCGTGCTGCTGGGCGGCCTCAGCATGCCGGTGGCCGTGGGCACCTCACTGCTGGTGATCGCGATGAAGTCCTTCGCCGGACTCGCCGGCTACCTGACCACGGTGACCCTCGACTGGCCCCTCGTGGCCGCGGTCACTGCGATGGCCGTGCTTGGAGCGCTCCTCGGTGCACGCCTGTCAGGACGCATACCAGCCGACGCCCTCCAGAAGGTCTTCGGCGTCTTCGTCCTGCTCACCGGAACGCTCGTGCTCGTGATCGAGCTGCCGCCGGCCTGGGCGATCGCCGCCGGAGGCCTCGGACTCATCACGGTGGTCCTCGTCCTCGTCTGCCGGCTGACCGCTCTCAACTGTCCCTTCGGCCTAGCCCGGCCGACCCCGGGCTGATCCACTTCGCCTCACAACACACCGTCGCCGACCAGACTCCGGAGTCCCACCCTCATGACAACCATCGACCTCACCGAAGACGCATTCTCGGCGGCCATCACTGACCATCCCATCGTGCTGGTCGACTTCTGGGCCGCCTGGTGCGGACCATGCCGCAGCTTCGCCCCCGTCTTCGAGGCCGCGTCCGCCGAGCATCCCGACATCCTGTTCGCCAAGGTCGACACCGAGGCCCAGGCATCCCTGGCCGCCGCCGCACAGATCACCTCCATCCCTACGCTGATGGGCTTCAAAGACGGCATCCTGGTCTACTCCCAGCCCGGAGCGCTCCCGGCCAAAGCGCTACACGAACTGATCGGCAAAATCCGCGACCTAGACATGGACCACGTGCGCGCGCAAATACAGGAGTCGGACCCTCGCTAGAACAGGGAGCGCACCATTTCCGGGCTCAGAGTCGAGACATCTGCCGCCACGCGGACGCGGGCGTCCGAGCCTGCGCCCTTGCCGCTATGGGCCGCGATGCCAGTCGCCGGCGTGGCCGGGCTCGCGATGGATGCGGCGTTCCCCTCACTCGGGTGGTGGCCGCTGGCGTTCGTCTCGGTGACGTTGTCCCTGGTCACTCTCATCGGGCGACGGTCCTGGGGGGGCGCTGCTGGTCGGGACAGTCTTCGGCGCAGCGTTCTGGTTTCCTCACGTGTCCTGGTCGGCGCAGTTTCTCGGGGAGCATCCGCTGAGCGGGGTCCCGTGGGTGGCCCTGGCTGGCGCGCTGACGATCTACACGGCTGTGCTGACGGTGCCGATCGTCCTCGCCTACCGATGGCTGCCGCGCCGGCGCGACACCTTCGCGATGCGGCTGCTGGCGCTGCCGCTGCTGGTAGCGGGAGCCTGGACGATCCGCGAACTCATCATGGGCTCCTGGCCCTACGGTGGATCCCCGTGGGGACGGGTGGCGATGAGCCAATCGGAAAGCCCGATCGCTCCGGTCGCGTCATGGGTGGGCGTCTCCGGCCTGGGCTTCCTGATGGTCGCCGTGTGCGCCGCCGCGATCGAAGCACTCCGTTGGATCGTGCGCGCGCAACAGGCACGCGGTAACGCCACCGAGCACCCGAGAACACCTTTCGCCTCGTGGGCGGCGTCGATCCCCGCGCTCGGTCTCGCAGCGGTGATGGTCCTGGTGCCGCAGTTCCCGACCAGTCACGCGGGCACCATCCGGGTGGGCGCTGTGCAGGGCAACGGCCCCGCCGCGTACGTCGATGAGCACGAACCGGGCGCGGTCCTGGAATCTCAGCTCGCCGCTTCCGCCCCTCTCAAAGATGAACAGGTCGACGTCGTGCTGTGGCCCGAGGGCGGCGTCGACAGTGATCCCCTCGCCGACGAGGCCACCGCTCACGCGCTCAACGATGCAGCCGCCCGATACGATGCGCCGATCCTGCTCAACGCCGCCGCGGCAGACGGCCACCTCGTCTACAACACTTCCTTCCTCTGGACCTCGAACGGGCCGATGGCCACGCACGCCAAACGCCATCCCGTCCCCTTCGGCGAGTACGTGCCCGACCGGTGGTTCTACGGCGCGCTCGTGCCCAGCCTGGTAGACCTCCTTGAACGCGAGTACGCCGCCGGCGTCGACACACCCGCCATCGAGGTCGACGGCGTAGAGGTGGGACTGGCGATCTGCTTCGACGTGGCATTCGATGACGTCATTCACGAAGGCGCGCACAGCGGTGCCCAGGTGCTCATGTTCCAGACGAACAACGCCGACTTCCGCGACACCGATGAAAACCTGCAACAGCTTGCGTTCGCGCGCATGCGCGCCATCGAGACCGGCCGCAGCGTCGTCAACCTCTCCACCACCGGCACCAGCCAGGTACTCGCCCCGAACGGCGCCACGCTGGCCGCACTAGCCGCGGACGAACCCGGACTCATGATCGCCGACCTTGAGCTCCGGGACGGGCTCACCGCCGCCGTCATGTTGGCGCAGTCGATCAACACGCTGATCGTCTCAGGCACTCTCGCCGGCTTTCTCGTCCTCGCCTTCCTCCTCCTGCGAGACCGTGCATCCTCGCGACACCATCGGGTGCTTGACTCCAGCCAACGAAGCAGCATCGGCCTGCACGAGTGCGCCGACGCGCATCGCCGAGAGCGCTTGTAGCGGAAGAACGCCGTTGCCGAGCGCAGCGATCTGCTGATTAGCCGTGAGTTGATGGATCGGATCAGTGATCCAACCACTGGGGAGACCCATCAACCACTCCACGAACTCGGGCGACGGCCGCGGTCCACTAGTCCTGTCTAGCAGCGCTGGCGCGATTCGTCCTGTCACATGCTCCCATCGGGCGATGGCGCGGGCGTAGCGTCCCCAGCGGCGAAGATGTCCTCGATCAGGAACCACAGCATCTCGGGTTCGCTGCTCTTGCTCTGCAAGCCAGCCGGCCCGTTTAGCGCGAGGTCGATGATCTGATGCGAGAGCGCGATCGTCCCCCGCCTCGCCCTCACCTGTTCCAGTGACTCGCCGCCACGAGTCGAGTCCGTGGCGAGCGGCGTCCTGAACAGTGCCCCGGCTGCGGGCGAGGATGAAGACGCGAAGCCTGGGATGAGGAGCGCCGACAAGGGACGCTGGTAGGCCGATCCATTGCGTGTCATACCGCAGGTCGGCCAGATCGCCGAGTACGGCGCCGACTGCCCGGAGAGGTCGAGCTGCGAGGTCTCCCAGACCCCACGGGTCGGGTTCCACTTCGCGAAGGGCTGCATCGCCGGGGGTTGCGTGGCCGGGATTGCTTTGCGCATCGTCGTCTCCTTCTAGGGGTGCGCGGACGGCGGGTGAGGACAGCAGGCCGCGCACGTTCTCGATGACGACGAGCTGGGGTTGCAGCGCGTCGATCGCGGCGGCCATGTACGACCAGAGCCCGGAGCGGGTGCCGGGCGCGAGGCCGGCGCGCTTGCCCACGGTCGAGACGTCCTGGCAGGGGAAGCCTCCACAGAGAACATCGACCGGCTCGACGGTGCGCCAGTCGATGGTGGTGATGTCGCCCAGATTGGGGGCGTCGGGCCAGTGGTGGGCGAAGATGCGGGAGACGTGTTCGTTGTTCTCGGAGAACCAGATCGTCTCGCCATCCAAGGCGTGTTCGACGGCGAGGTCGAGACCGCCGTACCCGGAGAACAGCGATCCGACTCTGAGCGGGCGAGTCCGGTCGTGTGGGTCGTGCATGAGGGCTCCGGCTGAGGGGTGATCCCCGGTCGGACTTCACGCACCACCGGGCTGGTCAGCGACTAGGTGCACGACCTCCCGAACCACGCCGCCATGTCTCGTCGCCGGTGCCATGCCCGCACTCGGCGCACCATCCCGGCGCGCTTCGGAGTCCGTGACTCAGGCGGCGTCGCTGGTCCTCAGCCGCCGGCTCCCCGAGCCATCACACGTCTTTCAGAAGAGGTTCGACCGTCCCGAGTCGCATCGGATGCGACCGGGTTCGCGGGCTCACCTGCCCTCCGAACGGCGGCGGAAGGAGCGGCCCAGGTGACGGTTTCGATGCGCGTGATGAGCGCGGGCGATGGGTACAAGTACCTGTTGAAGTCCATCGCTGCGGGCGACGGCGATCGTTCGCTGTCCACGCCGCTGACTCGCTACTACGCGGAGGCGGGGACGCCGCCGGGCTTCTGGATGGGCTCGGGGCTGGGTCGTCTCGGGCACGGCGAGCTGGTCGAGGGAGCGCAGGTCTCCGAAGCTCAGCTCGCGCTGTTGGTCGGGATGGGCCATGACCCGATCACGGGCGAGCCGCTGGGCCGCGCCTACCAGCAGTTCGCGTCGATCACCGAGCGGATCAAGCAGCGCGTCGACGCCCTCGACCCCGAGTTGGGGCCGGCGACTCGAGCGCAGGAAGTGGCCGCGATCGAGGCGGAGGAGGCCGAGCGCGGCACCCGCCGCGCGGTAGCCGGTTACGACTTCACGTTCAGCGTGCCGAAGTCGGTCTCCACGATCTGGGCGGTTGCGGACGCCGGCACCCAAGCCTTGATCGCGGACGCTCATCATGCGGCGGTTGCGGAGCTGGTTGCGTTCCTCGAACGCGAGGTTGCAACAACCCGCGTCGGTGCAACCGGCCCGGGCGGCGCGGTTGCACACGTCGATGTCGCCGGCGTCGTGGCCGCGGCGTTCGATCACTACGACAGCCGCGCCGGCGACCCGCAGTTGCACACCCACGTCGTCATCAGCAACAAGGTCCTGACCGTGCAGGACGACCGTTGGCGGACCCTCGCCGGACGGCCGATGCACGCGGTGGTCGTCGCCGTGTCGGAGCTCTACAACGCCGCTCTGGCCGACCAGCTCACCCGCGTCCTCGGCGTCGAGTGGGAAGCGCGCGAGCGAGGCCGGGATCGAAACCCGGCATGGGAAATCGAGGGCGTGCCCGACGAACTGGTGACCGAGTTCTCCACCCGCTCCCGGCACATCGAGGCCGAGAAAGACCGCCTGATCGCGGAGTACGTCGCCAAGCACGGCAGGCAGCCCTCCGCGCGAACGGTGCTGAAACTCCGGGCGCAGGCGACGCTCGCCACGAGGCCGGAGAAGCAGGTCCGCTCGCTGGCCGACCTCACCGCCGAGTGGCGGCAACGCGCCGGCCGGGTGCTGCGCCGGGACCCGAATGGCTGGGCGCGCACGCTGACCACGGCGAACGCGCAAGCGCCGCGGCGGGTGCTGCGCGCCGATGATGTGCCGCTGGATCTGGTGCATGAGGTCGGGCAGACCGTGATGGAGACGGTCGGTGAGAAGCGTTCGACCTGGACCCGCTGGAACCTGCACGCCGAAGCATCCCGGCAGTTGATGGGGTGGCGGTTCCCAGCATCCAGGACCGGGAGGCGATCACCGGGCTCGTGGTCGATGCCGCCGAGCACGCCTCGCTACGGCTGACGCCGCCGGAGCTGGCGTCGAACCCGTTGCAGTTCCGCCGCGTCGACGGCACCTCCCGGTTCCGGCCGCACGCCTCGACCCTGTTCTCATCCGAAGCCCTGCTGGCCGCCGAAGACCTACTCCTTGCAAGGGCCGCCGCCACAACAGGACCGACCGTGCCGTTGGAGACGGTCGAGAGGATCGCCCGCAAGCCCGACGCACGCGGCCGGGTGCTCGGCGAGGATCAGACCACGGCCCTTGCCGCGATCGCGGTCTCCGGTCGCGTCGTGGACGTGCTGGTCGGCCCGGCCGGCGCCGGGAAGACCACGGCCATGAATGGGCTCCGGCGGGCATGGGAGAAGGAGCACGGCACAGGGTCGGTGATCGGGCTCGCCCCCTCCGCGGTCGCCGCGCAGGTCCTCGCCGATGACCTCGGCATCACCACTGAGAACACGGCGAAGTGGTGGCAGAACCACATCATGTACGGGACCACGTTCACGGCCGGGCAGCTCGTCATCATCGACGAGGCGAGCCTGGCCGGCACGATGTCGCTGGATCGGCTCACCCACGAAGCCGAGAAGGCCGGCGCGAAAGTCCTCCTGGTCGGCGACTGGGGCCAGCTCCAATCACCCGGCGCCGGCGGCAGTTTCGCCATGCTCGTGCACGCCCGCGACGACGCCCCCGAGCTGACCGATCTGCACCGCTTCACCAGCGAATGGGAGAAGACCACCTCGCTCCAGCTCCGCCACGGCCGAACCGAGGCGATCGACACCCTGATTGAGCACGGCCGGATCACCGGCGGCGACGAGGAAGCGATGATCGACGCCGCCTACACCGCATGGCGGCGTGACCTTGCCGCCGGGCGCGCGTCGATCCTGGTCACCGAGACCCACGCGACCGTCACCGAGCTGAACACCAGAGCGCGGGCGGATCGGATCATCGACGGCACCGTGAGTCCCACCCGAGAACTGCCGCTGCGCGACGGCACCGCGGTCTCCGAGGGCGATCTGGTCATCACCCGCGAGAACGACCGGCGGCTCCGCAACGGCCGAACGTGGGTCCGCAACGGCTCCCGCTGGACCGTCACCGGAGTTCGTGAGGATGGGTCGGTCAGCATCCGCCCGCCCGGGCGCAGGTTCGGCGGCGGGATCGTCCTGCCGGCCGACTACGTGGCCGAGCACCTGGACCTCGGCTACGCGATCACCGCGCACCGCGCCCAGGGCGTTACCACCGACACCGCGCACGCGGTCGTCACTGCCACCACGACGCGCGAGAACTTCTACGTCTCCCTGACCCGCGGCGCCCACAGCAACCACGCCTATGTCACCGTCGACCGAGAGGACGCCGAACACGCGGTGCCGCATCCTGGCGACAACCCGAACGTCACCGCCCGCTCGATCCTCTACGGCGTGTTGCAGCACATCGGCGCCGAGCTGTCTGCGCACGACACGGTCGCTGCCGAGCAGGACCGTTGGGGCTCGATCGCGCAGCTCGCGGCCGAGTACGACACGATCGCGCAAGCCGCCCAGCACGACCGCTGGGCGATCTTGCTCGCCGCGTCCGGGCTCACCGTCGAGCAGGTCGAAGACGTGCTCGGCTCCGACGCCTACGGCGCGCTGTCGGCCGAGCTGCGTCACGCCGAGGCCAACCACCACGACCTCGACGCGCTGCTCCCGCGGCTGGTCGCCGCGCGGAGTCTGGACGATGCCGATGACATCGCCTCCGTCCTGCACGCCCGCGTGGCACGCGCCACCGCCCGGCCCGCCGGATCAGGCCGCACCCGCAAGGCCCCGAGGCTGATCGTCGGACTGATCCCGCACGCCGGCGGGCAGATGGCAGACGACATGCGGCGAGCCCTGGACGAGCGCCGCGAGCTGATCGAAGCCCGCGCCGACGCCGTGCTCCGCGGCTACCTCACCGATGAGGAGCCGTGGACGGCCGACCTCGGCGCGGCTCCGAGGGGCGACAAGCAGAAGGCGGCGTGGTGGCGTGCCGCTCGCACCGTCGCCGCCTACCGCGACCGTTACGGCATCACCGACGACCGGACCCCGCTCGGCCCGACGCCGGAGAGCACCAGCCAGAAGATCGACGCCATCCGCGCCCGCGCCGCCCTCAACCGCGCCCAGGCGATCGCTCACGAAGGCACGACGGCTGATGCGGTGCGGCCAGCGACCACATCACGCCCCGCACCGAGCTTGTGAACCCGTCCAGCGGGGCGGCCGTCAGAGAGAGCGCCCCGGCGTGCCCGGCGACGGGCACCGATGCCCGATCTCGCGTCCGACCTCGGACCGCGTCACAGTCCGGTCCTGGGTCCTGTCGGCGTCGAGCAGGTCGATCACGTCGCTCGACTGAGTGACGAGTGAGGCGAGGCCCTGCTTGATGAGTTCGTTCGGTCCCGCGCTCGTGACGCTGGTCACGGGGCCGGGCACCGCGCCGACGCCCCGGCCGAGTTCGTGTCCGGCGAGAACGGTGGTCATCGAGCCGGACCGGGGACCGGCTTCGGGGATGACAGTCGCACCCGAGAGCGCCTGCCAGAGACGTCCGACATTCCTCCGTACGCGGCAGAGGTTCGACCTGCACGGCTCGTACGTGCGCGCGGACGCCCAGGAGCGCCACGCATGCTCTCATGGCGGCGTTGGCTCACCTCGACGCTATGAGGAAGCCCGAGCCTGAGCCCGTCCCGGTGTCCATTCCGCTCGTCGTGCTCGATGTGCGCGAGGACGGCACCGTGACCGTCACCGTCGACGGGAAACGGTTGGACCCTGACCCTTTCGCGCCGCCGTGGCGGCGCTCCTCGTTCGGGCAGATCATCGACCGCGCCACGAACGACCGGACGACACCGGCGAGGGTCGAGGTCCGCGAAGCGGACGGCACGACGTTCACCGACATCGTCGCCGCCCGCCGCCGGCGTTCCCGCCCCGAGCCCGAACCGGAACCGGCGGCGCAGGCCGGGCCGGTGTTTCACACCGTCGAGGGCAAGGGGTTCGTTCCGGGCGAGGACGTGGCGGTCGCAGTCGTCACCGGGCACACCGACGCCGCCCACTCCGGCACCGCGCGCGCCCTCATCGACCCAGCCGGGAACGGCGCCGACCGGACCGGCGAGGTCATCGAGGTCATCCTGTTCGGCCGGGTCTCCGGCACCACGATCATCCGGCGAGTGCCGTGAACGAGCAGGGCCGGCAGACCGGCTCGTTCGGGGACGAGCTGACCAACGCCGCGATGATCGGGCTGGTCGTCCTGTTCGGCGTCGCGCTGATCCTGCGCGCCGCGGGATCGGTGGCCGCGTTCCTGACCGGCACGCCCCAGCCGGCCGGCGATCCCGCTTCCGGGGTCGGTGTGCTGTTCCGCCCTGGTGATCCCGGCGCGGCGCTCGACGCGGACGGCCTGAACCCGGTCGTCTACTGGATCGTCGCCGGGCTGCTGCTCGCCGGCCTCGTGACCGGCGGGCTATGGGCGTGGCTGCGGTTGCGCCGCCACACCCACCGGATCGAGACCGACCCGCGCCGCATGGCCGGGATCGCCACACGGCACGAAGTCGCCGCCGCTGCGTCTGAGAAGGCGCTGCTGCGCCGCGCGGGAAACCTGCGCCCCGGCCTGGCTGACCCGAAGCCGGCGGACGTGGGCTACCGGCTCGGCACCTCCAAGGGCACCGGCGTGTGGGCGTCGGTCGAGGACTCGATCATGGTGATCGGGCCGCCCCGCTCCGGGAAGGGCCTGCATCTGGTGATCCCGGCGATCCTCGACGCGCCCGGCGCCGTCGTCGTCACCTCGACCAGGCCGGACAACCTCACCGCGACCATGCGCGCCCGTCGCAGGATCGGCCCCGTCGCGATCTTCGACCCGCAACACTTGGCCGAGGGTCTGCCCGCCGGTCTGCGCTGGTCACCGATCCGGGGCTGCGAGTCGCCGCAGACGGCGATGATCCGCGCCACCGGGCTCGCCGCCGGCACCGGCCTGTCCGCAGGCGGCGTCGACGGCGGAGGCTTCTGGGAGGGCAAGACACGGGCCGCGCTCCAAGCCCTGCTGCACGCGGCAGCGATCGACCATCGGCCGCCCGCCGAGCTGTTCAGGTGGACTCTCGATCCGACCGCGGCCGCTGACGCGGTGGCGATCCTGACCGGCTCCACGCAGGCTGCGACCGAGTGGGCCGAGTCTCTGGAAGCGATGATCGACTCCGACCCCCGCACCCGCGACTCGATCTGGCAGGGCGTCTCCTTGGCTCTCGGCTCCCTCGCGGACCCGCGCGTGCTCGACGCCGTATCGCCCGGCCCCGGTGAGGGCTTCGATCCCGAAGCGTTCATCCGCGACCGCGGCACGTTGTTCCTGCTGGCAACCGGGTCCGGTGCGGGAGCCAGCGCCGCGCTGGTCGCCGCGCTCGTGGAAGACCTCATCGAGACCGCCCGCCGCCTGGCCGCACGGTCGGCCGGTGCCCGGCTCGATCCGCCGATGCTGCTGGCCTTGGATGAGATAGCCAACCTCTCGCCGTTGCCGTCGCTGCCGACGCTGATGGCCGAAGGCGGCGGGTCGGGGATCACGACCATGCTGGTGCTCCAATCGCTCGCGCAGGCGCGGGACAAGTGGAACGAGCACCAGGCGAACGCGATCTGGGACGCCTCGATCGTCAAGGTCATCCTCGGCGGGGCTTCCAACAGCCGGGACCTGCAAGACCTGAGCGCCTTGGTCGGCGAACGCGACGAATACACCGACTCCGTGACGCTGGGCGACCACGGCACCCGCTCCAACCAGCGGTCCGTGCGCCGGGTGCCGATCTTCCCGCCCGACCGCATCCGCCGGCTCCCGTTCGGGACCGGGATCGTGCTGCTGCGCTCCGCGGCCCCGATCGTCACCGACCTGCACCCCTGGCCCAAGCGTCCCGACGCCGGCCAGCTCGCCGCCGACCGTGCCGAGATCGAAGCCCTGCTCCGTCGTTCCGGCACCTGAACGCCGGTCGCGGCACGGAGCACCTGCCCGCCACAACGGCCCGGCACGAACCGGCGCCGGAGAGCAGACAGGAGCCCAGCATGTCCGACGAACCCGGTGGCGACGCCACGACGAACGATGTTCCCGACTCGGATGTGGACCAGATGGACGACGACGGCTACGACGAGCCGCTGATCGCCGAGCCGCCGCACCCGATCAACTGGAACCTGCTGAGTGCCGAGGACGCCGAGGCCGAGTGGTTGGAGCTCAACCGCTGGGTGGACTGGCTACGCCACACCTACGGGCTCCCCGCCTCCGTGATCCCGCCCGCCTGGCACATGCACCCGGAGCTGCTGTGGGAGCTGAGCGCGCTGCACCTTCACTGGCTCTGCGCCTACGACCCGGACCAGAACGGCAGCGCACCGCTCGGCTGGCACCGCGACTTCGCCGACGCCCGCCAGCGGCTCCGCGAATGGGTCGCCGCCTGCGGCACCCGGCTCGACCACGACCGTCCCACCCGGCAGACTGTCTGGCCCGGCGAGGAACCCGGCGACCCGATCGAGGACATCCCGATCACCGACCGCGACGCCGAGTTCGTGGAGTTCGTCATGGCCGACGTCCAGGCCCGCCGCGAGGCAGAGGAAGCGTTCTACCGCGACCTCGACCCGGACACCGGAGAAGTGTCGTGAGCGACAAGACCGAGGCACTCGTCTCGCCCCTGCTGGACAGCCGTGAGGTCGCCGCGTACTTGAAGGTCTCGGAGTCCACCCTGTCGCGGTGGCGCTCGGCCGGCACTGGGCCGCCGTTCCTGCGGCTTGGCGGGATCGCCCGGTACCGGCTCGACGCCGTGGACCGCTGGCTGAGTGAGCTGGAACACGACCGGGCCCCGCAGAGCTGAACCGCAGCCGACCGCCGAGCCCAAGCCGGTCCCGCCGATCGGCGTGAAGGTCTCCACAGACATGGAGCGCCGCTCCTACGGCATCCGCGCCCGAGCCCGGTGGACCGACCCGACCACCAAGCGGCGTGTCATCCGCTCGGAAATCGTGCGAGACGAAGCGGCCGCGCACGCGTTTTTCGACCAGCTCCGCAACTCATCGACCAAGGGCATGGACGTGTCCATGACGCTGCTGGAGTTCGTCACCTCCATCGGCGACCGGTGGGCGCGGGGCCTGGACCCGACCTCCACCGGCGAGACCTACGGGTACGGGCTGAAACTGCGCGTGCTGCCCGCGCTCGGGCACCTGCCGGTCACCCAGATCACCGCCGGGATCATCGACCGCACCATTGATGAGTGGGAGCAGCGTCACGGCGCGTCGACCATCAAGAACACCATCGCCCCGCTCGTGCGGGTGCTCGATGAGGCCGTGCGGGACGGGCTGATCCAGATCAATCCCGCGAAGAACCGCGCCAAGCGGAGCCTGAACCGCAACGCCTTCCGCGGCCAGTCCGCCGAACACACCTCCCCACGGGCGCACGCAATCCCGGACATGAAGACCCTCAACCGCCTCGCCAGGGCGTGCGGCAAGGTGCATCAGTCCTACAGCGACTTCGTGATGCTCGCCGCGCTACTCGCCGCACGGTCCTCGGAGGTCTCCGGGTTGCAGGTCGGGGACGTGGACTACGGCAAGAACCTCGTCGTGATCCGCCGGCAGGTTTTCCCCGGCAAAGGCGGCCTGGTTACAAAACCGACCAAGAGCCGCAAAGAACGCCGCGTGCCGATCCTCGAACCACTCCGGCCAGTGCTCGAACGCCTCACCGACGGGAAGGAGCCCGAGGATTCCCTGCTGGTCGGCCCGAAGGGCGGCTACCTCACCACCGCGACCGTCCGCGACGCCACCAACTGGGACGGCATCGTCGCGAAGCTCGGACTGCCCGACCTCACCCGGCACGGCCTACGCCACACCGGGGCAACCTGGATGGCCGACGCGGGCATCCCGCTGCACGTACTGCAAGACATCCTCGGGCACGCCTCGATGGAGACCACGCGCGGCTATCTCCACCCCGACGACCGCCACCTCGCCTCCGCCGCCGAGCAGGCCAACGCCTTCCTCTCCACCGCCGGACAACGCAAGAACGCCCGGCGCAGCAGCCCCGCGACCAGGGGCCTGTGATGCGCTCCGACGCCCGCGGGAGTGCTCCCGGAAGCGTTCTGGTCCCCTTTTGGTCCCCTTATCCACAGGACGCGGGTTCTGGGCGATCAGTTCGTCCACAGGCGACCACCGGCGAGAGCGCCGGGGGACCAGAGGGGGACCACAGAGAACGACCCCCGGACATGATGAAGCCCAGGCGAGAAACCTACTCTCACCTGGGCTTTTACGTCGGGCTGACAGGATTTGAACCTGCGACCCCTTGACCCCCAGTCAAGTGCGCTAACCAAGCTGCGCCACAGCCCGCCGCACCCGAGGTCCGGGTGCGTGCTCAACGATAGCGCACCGGTCACCCACGACCCGGGCGAGGTCTCCTGGTCTCAGCGAGCCGATGTCGGCACGGAGTCCGCGTCCGCCACCGCCGCCTGAGGCTTGAGGTCCAGCGTCGTACGGAGCCTGATCGGCTTGAGCGCCAGCGCCGCGAGCACGCCGACGATCCCGACCGCCGCGGAGATCAGGAAGATGTGCGCGGTCGCGTCGCCGTACACGGTCATGACCACCTCGCGAACCTGCGGTGGCAATGCCTTCAGGTTCAGCGCGCTGGTACCCCCGGACCCGGACTGGGGCATGGCCCCGCCGAACGCGGCGTTCAGGTCGGCGGTCACGCGGTTGGCCAGCACGGCACCCAGCACGGAAACACCGACGGTGCCGCCGAGTGAGCGGAAGAAGGTGATCGAGCCGGTGGCCGCACCGACGTCGGACAGCGGCACCGCGTTCTGCACCGCCAGCACCAGGTTCTGCATCGTCATGCCGACACCGATGCCGACGACCAGCATCGCGCCACCGACCTGCCACAGCGGCGTGGCGTGATCCATCAGGCCGAGGCCGAAGAAGCCGAGCACCAGGATCGTGGTGCCGGCGATCAGGTACGGCTTGATCTTCCCGACCCGGCTGATCAGGCGTCCGGAGATGGTCGACGAGACGAGGACGCCCGCCATCATCGGGATGGTGAGCAGACCGGCTTCCGTCGGCGAGTAGCCGCGGCCGACCTGGAAGTACTGCCCCAGGAACACCGCGCCACCGAACATCGCCATACCCACCGCGACGCTGGCGAGGATGGCCAGCGCCGGGGTACGGCTCGCCACGATGCGCAGCGGCACCACCGGCTCGGGCACGCGCGACTCCACCGCGATCGCCGCGCCCAGCAGCACCAGCGAGCCACCCACCATGGCACCGGTCTGCCACGACAGCCACGCGAACGAGTTGCCGACGAAAGACACCCAGATCAGCAGCAGGCTGACACCCGCGGCGATCAGCGTCGCGCCCAGGTAGTCGACCTTGGCGTCCTCCCGGCGCACGTGCGGAAGGTGCAGCGTCTTCTGCAGCACGATGAACGCGATGACGGCGATCGGCACGCCGACGAAGAAGCACCACCGCCAGCCCAGCCACGACACGTCGACGATCAATCCACCGAGCAGTGGCCCGCCGACCGTGGCCAGGGCCATGACACCACCCAGGTAGCCGTTGTACTTGCCACGCTCGCGCGGCGGGATGATGGCGGCGATGACCACCTGAACCAACGACTGCAGCGCGCCGACGCCCAGCCCCTGGAACGCCCGCGCCGCGATCAGCTCGCCGACGTTCTGGGAGAACCCGGCCAGCAGCGAACCGGTCACGAAGATCGTGATGCCGACCTGCAGCAACAGCTTCTTGTTGAACAGATCCGCCAGCTTGCCCCAGATCGGCGTGCTCGCGGTCATGGTCAGCAGCGTCGCGGTGACCACCCAGGTGTACTGGGTCTGGGTGCCGTTGAGTGAGCCGATGATGCGCGGAAGCGCGATGGACACCACCGTCGAGCTGATCATCGCGACGAACAGGACGAGCAGCAGCCCACTCAAGGACTCGAAAACCTGCCGTCGCCCCATCACCTCAGGTGATTCCAACTCGCACTCCTTCCGCGCTGACTCCCACATGCTTCCGTCAGTGCATAACGCGAACGACCCCTCAATCGTTTCCCATTGGGCAAACTTTCTCAAAGTGAATTAAGCCATACCGCTAAGGTGTTGCCTCATGACGAGTGCGGAGTCCTTGCGCGACCGGAAGAAGGCCGCGACCCGGCAAGCGCTGCACGAGGTCGCGCTGCGGCACGCCCTGCGCGAGGGCTTGGACAACGTCACCGTCGAACGGATCGCGGACGAGGTCGGTGTCTCCCGGCGCACGTTCTCCAACTACTTCGCGAACAAGGAGGACGCGATCCTCCACGGCGAGCGGGAGCGCACGCGCAAGCTGCTGGACCTGCTCCGCAGCCGACCCGCCGACGAGGACCCCTGGCTCGCGCTGTGGCGCAGTGCGAGGGAGCTGAACAAGGACATGGAGCCGGACCTGGCCGGCGTCGAGCAGTTCCGGCTGCTGATGCGGCACCCCTCGCTGATGGCCAAACAGGCAGCAGATCACGCCGCGCTGGCCCGGGAGCTCGCGACGGTGCTGCAGGAGCGTGACCCGGAGCTCGATCACGAGGTGGCGCGGCTGACCGCGACGGTGTTCATGACCGTTCTGCGCACCGCGGGCACGTTGTGGTTCGAGCAAGGCGGCAAGGAGCCGATCATGAAGGTCGTGGAACGCGCACTGAGCCGGGTTCGCATCGGCTGACGTTCACACGTCGACGATCGCCGAGGCGTTCCACCGCCCCTCGGCGTGCTCCATCCGTAGCTCGCTCAAGGCCACCGCCTTGGGCGCCGAGCCGATGATCTCCACGTCGGCCAGGTCCACTACCGGCATGGCGACTCGCAGCACCGGTGCATCGATCTCCACGGTCAGTCCGACGGCCACCGCGTCCTCGGTGTCCACCAGGTAGATGACCTGGTCGAGCACGGCGATCAGCCGGTCCTCGTCGGTGTCCGCGGCGAGTTCCGCGGTCACCGTGCGGCCGGCCGAGGCGTCTTTGACGTCGGCGAAGCACTCCACGAGCGCGGCCACCGCCTCGGCTAGACATTCCTCCTGGGTGGGCGCCCACGCCTCGATCCGGACGTCGGCCGTGTGCGGAACGGCGCGGTGTCCACGATCAGTCGTCATCCCTTCACCACACCCAACGGCACCAGTTTGGCGACGATGCGGCACAAGCCCGCTCGCTCCGCGACCGAGACGACCTCGGACACGTCCTTGTAGGCCGCCGGGGCTTCCTCTGCCAGACCACGACGGGAGGCGCCACGCACCGCGATGCCGTGTTGCCGTTCGAGCTCGTCGACGAGCTTGGTGACGTTGACCTTCTTCGCCGCCTGGGTGCGGCTGAGCACGCGCCCAGCGCCGTGACACGTCGAGTAGAACGCGCCACCACCCGGCACCCCGGCCAACACGTACGACCCGGTGCCCATCGACCCGGGGATGAGGACGGGCTGCCCTGCCTCGCTCAGGTCGGCGGGCAGGTCCGGATGCCCGGGCGGCAATGCGCGGGTGGCGCCCTTGCGGTGCACGCACAGCTCCCGGGCGACGCCGTCGACCTCGTGCCGTTCCACCTTGGCCAGGTTGTGCGAGATGTCGTAGACGAGTTCGAGGTCGCGGCCGGTGATCTTGCCGAACACATCGGCCGCTGCGAGCCCGAGCAGGTGCCGGTTCGCCCGCGCGTAGTTGGCCGCCGCCGCCATGGCCCCCAGGTAGGCGCGACCTTCCGGCGAGTCGACCGGGACGCAGGCCAACTGCCGGTCGGGCACCGTGATCCCGTGCTCGGGCATCGCCCGCTCCATGCCGCGCACATGGTCGGTGCAGACCTGGTGCCCGAGGCCGCGCGACCCGCAGTGGATCATCACGCACACCTGACCTTCGCGCAGCCCGAACGCCGCGGCGATCTTGTCGTCGTGGACCTGCTCGACGGCCTGCACCTCGAGGAAGTGGTTGCCGGAGCCCAGACTGCCCAGCTGCGCCAAGCCGCGCTCGACCGCACGATCACTTACCTGGCCGGGGTCGGCGTCGGCGACTGCGCCGAACTCCTCGCAGCGGTCCAGGTCGCGCTGCGTGCCCCTGCCCTGTTCGACGACATACCGGGCACCACCGGTCAGCACGCGGTCCAGCTCGCGCCGCGTCGACATCGGCCAGATCGCGCCCTTGCCCGCGCCTCGCGGGGTCACGCGGGCCAAGCCGTCCATGATCTTGTCGCGAACCGAGGTGAACTCCTCGCGGCTCAGGTCGGCCGCAAGCAACCTGACGCCGCACGAGATGTCGAAGCCCACCCCGCCCGGTGAGACCACTCCCCCGTCGCGCACGTCGGTCGCAGCGACCCCGCCGATGGGGAACCCGTAGCCCCAGTGGATGTCCGGCATCGCGTAGGAGGCACCGACGATCCCCGGCAGGGCCGCCACGTTGGCCACCTGCTGCAGCGACTGGTCACCGGCGGCCTCCGGCAGCAACGCCTCGGACGCGAACACGACACCGGGCACGCGCATGTCGCCGGAGGGGTCGATCCGGAATCGGTAAGGCGTCTCCTCGATCAGCTTCACCGTGCACACTCCGCCGCGGATACGGGATGTTTCAGGCCGGTCAGCTCCCACGTTAGCGACCGTGTGGGATCTGCTCAGCCGGCGCGCTCGACCTCGGCGAACAGGCCGCGTGGGCCCTTCAACGCGTTCAGCGCGGCCAGGATGTGGGCACGGGTGATCGACTCCGCCCAGTCGGCGTCGCCCGCCTGGAGCGCGTCGATGATCGTGTGATGCTCCTGGCACGTCGCGATCACCTGCCGCGGAGTGAACGCGGTGAAGACGCGGTGCAGCAGTGGGATGTGCACGACGGTGGTGAGGGCCTCGACGAGCCGGTGACTGCCCGCCGCCGAGCGGACGAGTTCGTGGAACTCGATGTTGAGCTCGGCGATGCGCTCGTGGTCGAGCGGCTGCACCCGGGCCAGCTCCGACATCTCGTCGGCCAGCGTGCGCAACCGGGCCAGGTCGACTTCGTCGGAGCGTTCAGCGGCGAGCCGGGCCGCCCATGCCTCGAGGTTGGCGCGCATCCGGTAGGTGTCCTCGAGATCGCGCTGGCTCCACCGGCGCACCTCGACGCCCCGCCGACCGCGCGGCTCGATCAGCCCGTCGGCGCGCAGGCGCTGGATGGCTTGGCTGACGGGGGTGCGCGAGACCCCGAAGTCCGCGGCGATCTGCACTTCGCGCAGCGCCGTACCGGGCGGAAGCTGCCATGTCATGATCCGTCGGCGCAGCTCCCGGTAGACCCGCTCCGCGGACGGGTACGTCTCGCTCACCGAGGCCTCCTCACCGTCGTCCAGCCGACGTCACATTAAGCCACAGCCACTCTGCCCCCGCTCGCCGTCCCCGGCGCGCTGCACGCGGTATTGCATGCAATAACTCGGATTTCGGTTGACTTTGGCGCCCATTGGGCGGCATATTGCATGCAATAGCGGGTACGACGATGAGGACACCGATGCCGGACAGCACAACGCCGCCAACCCTTCCCGACGCCTCGATGCTCCGCCCCGGAGCCGGGCCGTTGCCGCTGGTCGTGGCCGGTCGGCCGACGACCGCCGGGCAGATCGTCGAGGTGCCGTCTCCGGCGTCACCGAACGGTGGCCGCTCCGCCGTCCACGCGGACGCGTGCATGGTGGCGGACGCCGCGGCAGCGGCGGACAGTGCATGCAAAACCTGTGCCGCGCTCTCGCGTCGAGCACGCGCGCAGATTCTTCGCGGCGCGGCCGGCTACCTCGGCGAGCATGCCGACGATCTCGCCGTCTCGCTGACGCTCGAGGTCGGGAAATCGCTGCGGGACAGCCGCGGCGAGGTGCAACGCTGCATCGCCACGCTGGAAGCCGCGGCCGACGCCGTCGCCGAACTCGGCGGGCGGGAGATCCCCGTCGACGCAGTCCCCGTCGGGGCAGGGCGACTGGCGTTCACCGTGTGGGAGCCGGTGGGAGTGGTCGCCGCGATCACCGGTTTCAACTTCCCGCTCCTGCTTGCCGTGCACAAGATCGCCGCCGCCGTCGGGGCAGGCTGCCCGGTCCTGCTCAAGCCGAGCGAGCGCACCCCGTTCACGTCGGTCGTGCTCGCCGACGCCGTGGTGTCCAACGGCTGGCCTGCGGAAGCCATCAGCGTCCTCAACGGTGGACCCGACGTCGCCGTCGCGCTGTGCGAGGACCCGCTGGTTCGCCTGGTGAGCTTCACCGGCAGCTCCGCGATCGGCGCGAAGATCGCCGAGCGCGCCGGCCGCCACCTCAAGCGCGTCGTGTTGGAGCTCGGTTCGAACGCGGCGACCATCGTCGAGCCGGACGCGGATCTGGAGCTGGCCGCCCGTACCTGCGCCACAGGAGGTATGGCAGCCACCGGTCAGTCGTGCATCTCCGTGCAGCGGGTGCTCGCCCAGTCCTCGATCGCGGCCGACCTCGCTCAGCGGATCGGTGCCGAGGTCGCCGCGCTGCCCACCGGCGATCCGCTCGATCCCGAGACCGTCGTCGGCACGCTGGTCGCGCCGGCAGAGCTTCGCCGGGTCGCCGACCTCGTCCAGGACGCCACGGCGCACGGCGCGGAGGTCGTGACGGGCGGGGTGGTCGACGGCGAGCTCCGGCCGACCGTGCTGCTCGGTGTCCGCGAACCCGCCCGCCTCTGCCACGAGGAAGCTTTCGGTCCCGTAGTCGCCGTCATGCCCTACGACGACCTGGACGAAGCGATCGCGCTCGCCAACTCCACCCCCTACGGCCTGATGACCGGGGTGTTCACCGCGTCGATCGACACCGCGTTGCGTGTGGCGCGCGGTGTGGAGAGCGGCGGCGTGCACATCAACGACTCGTCCAACTTCCGCGCCGACAACATGCCCTACGGCGGTGTGAAAGCCAGCGGACTCGGCAAGGAAGGCCCCGCATCCGCCATGCGCGAGATGTCCGTGGAGAAGGTCATCACCGTCCGCCTGCCCGCATGACGACCCCGAGGTAGGAACAGATGAGCAGCGACCAGACCGACGTGGTGATCGTCGGCGCAGGCCTCGCCGGAGGCGTCACCGCGGCCAGACTGACCGCGGCCGGGCTTCGCGTGGTGTGCCTGGAACAGGGTGACTGGCCCGACTACGACAAGGCCCGCGCCGACTTCCCCGACTTCGAAATCACCGCCGACCGCTACTGGGCCCGCGACCCGAACGTCCGCCGGGCACCGGCCGACTACCCGGTCGACGACAGCACGTCGGACATCTCCGCGCTGATGTGGAACGGCGTGGGCGGTGGCACGGTGCTGTACTCGGCGAAATGGCACCGGATGACGCCGAGCGACTTTCGCGTGCGCAGTCACGACGGCGTCGCCGACGACTGGCCGCTGAGCTACGAAGACCTCGAGCCCTACTACGTCGAGGCCGAGCGACAGTTCGGGGTGTCCGGGCTGGCAGGCGATCCGGCGTATCCGGCAGGCGAGGGGCCGCCGAACCCGCCCGTGCCCATCCGGGCATCCGGCAGGCGAATGGCCAAGGCGCTCAACGAGCTCGGCTGGCACTGGTGGCCGGGCACCAACGCGATCTCCACCCGTCACTACCGCATGCTCAACCCGTGCCGGCAGCACGCCGCCTGCATGCAGGGCTGCCCGGAGCGCGCCAAAGCGTCCACCGACATCACCCACTGGCCCGCGGCGATCGAGCGCGGTGCCGACCTGCGCACGGGCGCCCGCGTCACGCGCGTGCTCGTCCGCGGCGACCGGGCCACCGGCGTGGAGTACCTGGACCGGCGCGGCGCGCTGCACAAGGTGGAAGCGCGCGCGGTGATCATGTGCGCCAACGGAATCGGCACCCCACGCCTCCTGCTGATGTCCGCCACCGCCGAGCACCCCGACGGGTTGGCGAACTCGTCGGGACTGCTGGGCAAGCGGCTGATGATGCACCCGTTCGGCTCGGTCGCCGGCATCTTCGACGAGGACCTGGCCACCCACTCGGGCTCGTGGGGTCAGCAGATCCAGTCGATGCACTTCTACGAGTCCGACCCGTCCCGTGGCTTCGTCCGGGGTGCGAAATGGGGGCTGCAACCCACCGGCGGGCCGCTCGGGCTCACCCGTTCGTATCCCTGGGCCCAGTCACGCGAGCCGATGTGGTTCGAGCACTTCCACCACACGCTGGCACGCCGGTTCGGCCACGCGCCCATGTGGAGCCTCGTTGCCGAAGACCTGCCGGACGAGCGGAACACCGTCACGCTGTCGTCCGAGCACGTCGACTCCGACGGCTTGCCCGGGGCCAAGCTCAGCTACACCGTCGACGAGAACAGCAAGCGGCTGATGGAGTTCCACCTGGCGCGCGCGGTGGAGTCGTTCGAGGCCGCCGGTGCGCGCGAAACAGTCGTCGGCCCCCACGTGCGGTCCAGTGGCTGGCACCTCATGGGGACGGCGGTGATGGGCACCGATCCCGCGCGCTCGGTCACCGACCGGTTCGGGAGGACGCACGACATCCCCAACTTGTTCATCTTCGACTCGAGCACCTGGGTCACCTCCGGTGGTGTCAACCCGGCCGCGACCCAGGCAGCACTCGCGCTCTGGTTCAGCGACGCCTTGCTCCGGCACGGACAACTGTCCCGCACCGACATGCGCTCAGGAGTCACCGCATGACCGACGCACCCAGCGGCCTCGACCAGTCGATGTTGACCGACGACGAACGCGAGGCCGTCTACCTCCTCGGTGAGACCCTCATCCCCGAAGGCTCATCCGGACCGTCGGCGGACCAGGCCGCGGTCGCGACTCGGTTCATCGACGAGTTCTTCGCCGTTCGCCCCGACTTGCACGCGGGCTTTCGTGCTCTGCTGGCCGAGGCGGATCTGGACCACCCCAGGCAGTGGTGTGAGCGGCTGGAACGTGAGCGCCCCGAGGACTTCTCGCGGCTGACGTTCGTGATCGCCGGCGCGTACCTGCTCAGCCCGAAGGCACGGAGCTGGCTCAACTACGCCGGACAGGTGGGCGAACCGCAGGACGGTTCACCGCAGCCCGAGTACGCACCCGGCGGCCTGCTCGACCCGGTTCGCGCCCGTGGTCCGATCTATCGGCCCACCGACTGGAGACCCGCGGGAGGAGCGGCATGAGGGTGGAACTTGTCGAGGTCGGCCCGCGGGACGGCCTGCAGAACGAGGCGCGCACGCTCGACATCGACACCCGCGCCGAGCTGATCCGCCGTCTCGTCGACCTTGGTCTGCGGCGGCTGGAGGCGGTCAGTTTCGTCCGCCCGGACCGGGTGCCGCAGATGGCCGGCGCGGAAGAGGTCCTGGCGCAGCTGCCGGTCCGGGACGACGTCACCTACATCGGCCTCGTGCTGAATGCTCGAGGGGCCGAGCGTGCGGCGGCGACCGCGTGCTCGGAAATCAACATCGTCGTGCCGGTGACGGACGAGTTCTGCGCGCGAAACCAGAACACCACGGTGGACGGCATGCTCCAGCACGCCGCATCCGCCGCGGCCGTCGGTCGTGACGCCGGTATGAGCGTGTCGGTCACCCTGGCCGTGGCGTTCGGGTGCCCGTTCGCCGGCGACGTGCCGCTGTCGCGCGTCCGGGACGTCTACGACCGGGTGGCTGACCTCGGGATCGACGAGATCGCGTTCGCCGACACGATCGGCGTCGGTGTCCCCGGCCAGGTGTCACGCATGGCCGAGCTCGTCCGCCGCGACAGCCGGGTGCCCCGGATCCGCTTCCACTTCCACAACACGCGCAACACGGGGTACGCCAACGCTGCCGTGGCCAGTTCACTCGATGGCCTCGGGACGATCGCGCTCGACGCCTCGATCGGCGGATTCGGTGGTTGCCCGTTCGCTCCGGCCGCGACCGGCAACATCGCGACGGAGGACCTCACGTATCTCCTGCAGCGCGACGGCGTCGACATCGGGACACGCCTGGAGATTCCCGCGATGACGCGGGTCGCCACCTGGCTTGCCGACGAGTTGGACAGCCCGGTGCAGGGTTTGCTCGCCCGGGCCGGTGACTTTCCCGGAGGCTTGCGATGACCAGCCGCACTCCCCTGCCGCTCGAGGGAATCCGCGTCCTCGAGCTGGGCAATTACATCGCGGCGCCGACGGCCGGGCGCATGCTCGCCGACTTCGGTGCCGACGTGATCAAGGTGGAACGCCCCCGCACCGGTGACGAGCTGCGCAACTGGCGGCTCTACGCCGGCGAGACGTCGATGCTGTACCGAACGGTGAACCGCAACAAGCGGTCGATCGAGCTCGACCTGCGGACGCCGCGGGGACGGCGTGCCGTGCTCGACCTCGTCGCGAGATCCGACGTGCTCATCGAGAACTTCCGCCCGGGCACACTCGACCGTTGGGGGTTGGACGCGGCCACGCTCGCCGAGGCCAACCCCGAGCTCGTGGTCGCCCGCGTCTCCGCGTTCGGCCAGACCGGGCCGCTGTCCGCGCGCCCGGGTTTCGCGGCCGTCGCCGAGGCCTACGGAGGCCTTCGAGAACTCGTGGGCGAACCCGACCGGCCTCCGGCGCGAGTGGGCGTTTCGATCGGCGACTCGATCGCAGGCCTCTATGCGGCCTTTGGGGTCATGATGACGCTGTTCCAGCGGGAATCGGCGCGCGCGGCAGGCCGGCAGGGCCCGTCGCCGGTGAGCCAGCACATCGACGTGGCCCTGCATGAGGCCGTGTTCTCGATGATGGAATCCCTCGTGCCGGACCACTCCGCCTACGGCGTCCGCAGGGAGCGCGTCGGCGGTCGCATGGAAGGCATCGCACCGACCAACGCCTACCCGTGCGCCGACGGCAGCTACGTCGTCATCGCGGGCAACAACGACGCGATCTTCAAGCGGTACATGAAGACCATCGGCAGGCCCGACCTCGCCGACGACCCCGGCCTGGCCACCAACGCCCAACGCTGGGCCCGGCGCGACGAGCTCGACGACGCGATCACCGCGTGGACCACTTCCCTACCGCGTGCCGACGTGCTGAGGATCCTCGACTCCGCGGGGGTGCCGGCCGGACCGATCATGTCCGCCGCCGACATCACCGACGACCCGCAGTTCCGCGCCCGCGCGATGATCCAACAGTTACCGGTGGAGGTGGACGGCGAGGAGCGCGAGGTGGCCTTTCCCGGCATCGTCCCGCTGCTCGGCGGCACTTCGCTGCCCGTCCGATCCGTCGGCCCGGACCTCGGCGAGCACAACGAAGAGGTCTTGTGTGGCCTGCTCGGCTGGACGCGGGAGGACATCGACCGGATGCGCGAAGAAGCGGCCGACAGCGGCCGGTGACCCCACCCGCGCGAACCCGGCAGCCTCGCACTCCATCCGTGCGAACCTTGCAGCCACCTCCCACTCTCATCCGGCCAGGTGCTGACGGCATCGCGGGATCGATCCGGCATGTCCGCGGTCGGTATCAAGGTGCCCCTCCTGGCTCTCGCCGTGGCCGCACAGTTGGCTACACCGGTGAGGCGACTCGCATGACCCGCTTCACCAGGAGGTAGTCAAGCGCAGGGCGTCCCGCCGGGCGCGCATCGGTGTGAGCGCGCAGCCGCGGACTGAGTCCGTGCCGCCGATACTTCACCGCCGAGCAGACGACGTCCAAATCCACCGCAGTCGGCCTTTCCGACCGTCATCACGCGCGAAGGTGCTCGATAATCCGTTGCGCGGCCTCCATTGCCATGCGGCGCATCGCCTCGGACGTCTGCGCACCGATGTGCGGAGTGATGACCACCGAGGGCTCGGCTCGCAGCGGGTGATCCCATGGCAGCGGTTCGACCGTGGTGACATCGAGCCCCGCGCCGCCAAGGTGACCTCGGCGCAATGCGGTCGACAACGCGTCCTCGTCGACGATCCCACCGCGCGCCGTGTTGATCACCACCGCACCGGGCCGCATGCTCATCAGCTCGTCCAGCCCGAGCAGATCGCGGGTGTCCGAAGTGAGGGGCACGTGCACGCTCACGGCGTCTGCACTCGCCAGCAGCTCCGGCAAGCACGTGGGCTCAGCTCCGCGTCGGCTGATCGCCTCGTCGGCGAGCAGGGGGTCGTGGGCGAGCACCCGCATACCGAAACCGAGCCTGCCGATGGCAGCAACCTGCTCGGCGATGCGCCCGAACCCGATCAGCCCCAGCGTGGAGCCGAACAGCTCCCGACCCTGAATGGCCGCACGAGCATCCTCACCACCATGTCCCCTGTCACGGATCGCCAGACCGATCCCGCGGCGCACGGCAAGCAGTAACGCGAAGGTGTGTTCGGCGACGGATCGGGCATTGGCCGTCGGCGTGTTGGTCACCGCGATACCCAGTTCTCGGGCGGTGTCCAGGTCGACGGTGTCGAGACCGACGCCGTGCCGCGCAACGATCCGCAGCCGCGGGGCTCGCCGCATCATGTCGCCGTCGACCCGCTCGGTGCGCAGCAGAATCGCCGACAGCTCGGAGGCGGTCGCGTCGAAATCCACTGCGCCATTCCCTGCGCCGTCGTCGTAGCCGAGGTGGACGTCGGCGTGCGCGCGAAGCAGTCGGACAGCATCCCGGTGCACCGGCCGGGGAATCCACACAACGGGGCGGTCAGTCACGAGCGACGAGCTTCTGGTTGGCCGCCCGGCGCTCAGCTTCGCCTTCGAGTAGCTCGGCGGCGGTACGTCGACAGCCGCAACGCCGCCCGCGCCGACCTGCTAAGCGCGGCCGCACGGGGCGACCTGACGCCGGTCGTCCACGACGTGCTCCCACCCGACCGCGCCGCCGACGCTCATCGCCAGATGGACGACGGCGCCGTCTTCGGTCGAATCGTCCTGGTCCCGGAAGGGTGAATGCGCCCTGCCGGTGGGCGTAGTCACGCCCGCCGGCAGGGTTTGGCGCTTCAACTCACGGGGTCGTGGTTGCAGGCGGTCTTGAAACTGCGTGTGCGGATGTCGCGGCCACGGTCGAGCTTGTCGAGGCTGCGTCCGAGTACGTCGGCGACGCCATCCGACGGCGCATCCGCGACATGTCGTGACCCGGAGTCGCCACGCACGACTTCGAATCTACGTCGCGTCGTGACATTGCTGACGAATTCTGGATCACAGAGTCTGCCGGCATTGTGGTCGCCCCCGGCGGGAACGCGGCGATGTCGCTCTGAGCCGGTGCCGTCGCCTGCAGGGAGTCGCGGCTCGCCAAGGAGGACTCGGCCAATAAACAGGTAGCGCTGGACCGGGTGCCCCGGCCGCACACCGGGGTAGCAGCGGCATCGGCGGTACCCGCACGGGGCTTATGGCTGCGGTCGGGTGAGGATCTCGGCGCCGTGGTCGGTGATCGCGATGGTGTGCTCGGTGTGGGCAGTGCGGCATCCGGTGGCGCTGCGCAGTGTCCACCCGTCGTCCGGGTCGGTGATGAGTCGATCGGTGTCGGCCATCACCCACGGTTCCAGGGCCAGCAGCAGCCCCGGTCGCACCCGGTAGCCGCGGCCGGGGCGTCCCTTGTTGGACACGTGCGGGTCCTGGTGCATCGTCGATCCGATGCCATGGCCGCCGAACTCGGTGTTGATCACGTATCCCGCACGCGACAGCACCTGCTCGATCGCGTGCGAGACATCCCCCAGTCGCGCCCCCGGGGTCGCGGCAGCGATCCCCGCAGCCAGCGCGCGTTCGGTGGCGTCGATCATCGCCACATCCTCCGGGTTGCGGGTCTCGCCCACGATGAAGCTGATCGCCGCATCCGCCGCAACCCTATCTTTCTTTACTGCCAGGTCGAGGGTGAGCAGGTCCCCATCCGCCAGGCGGTAGTCGTGGGGCATGCCGTGCAGCACTGCGTCGTTGACTGCGGTGCAGATGTAGTGCCCGAACGGCCCACGCCCGAACGACGGCGCATAGTCGACATAACACGATGTCGCTCCCGCCGCGTCGATCATCTCCCGCGCCCACTGGTCGATGTCGAGCAGGTTCGTCCCCACCCGACACCGGGCCTTGAGGCTCTGGAGGATGTCGCCGACAACCCGGCCTGTGACTCGCGCCCGGTCCAGCTCGCTCCGGGTGAGGATCTCGATCATCCGGCACCTTCCCACCAACGATCCAATAACTATCCCAGTAAATGTATACCGGGATTAGTATTGGTGTCATGGTCAGGTTGCCGCTCACCAGCGAGGACGTGGCACGCGGGCAGCGCCTCGGGGAACTGCTCCGTCTCGCCCGCGGTTCCCGTTCGATCTTCGACGTCGCGGTCGAGGCGGGCATCTCTCCGGAGACGTTGCGCAAGATCGAGACCGGTAGGGTCGCCACGCCAGCGTTCCCTACCGTCGCTGCGGTCGCCATCGTGCTAGGTCTGTCGCTCGATGACCTGTGGGCCGAGATCAGCACACCTCACGGAGCGCCCCCGCAGACGCGGACGTAAGCGCCTGCGTTGGCGTCGCGCTGACGACTACGGCGTGCGAGTCTGCTGGCCCGCGGTGTTCATCGGGTCGTCTTGTCATTGTCGTGTGGTGGGTAGCCGGAGAATGTTGCGCGGTATTCGCTGGGAGTCACTTGGGCGGCGCGGCGGAACTGTTCGCGGAAGGTGCTCGGGCTGCTGAAGCCGACCTGTCGGGCGATGCGTTCGATGCTGTGGTCGGTGGTCTCCAGCAGTTCCTGCGCGTGCCGGATGCGAACGCCAGTGACCCATTCCATCGGGGCCTGTCCGGTCTCCTGGTGGAAACGGCGGGTCAGGGTGCGAATGCTCGTGTGAGCTGCTGTGGCGATGTCGGCGAGCGTGAGCGGGCGGTGGGCGTTCTCCTCGATCCACACCAAGACGTCCTCCAGGGTGGCGGTGCGGTAGGTGGGCGGGTTCCGGACGATGAACTGCGCCTGTCCTCCTGTGCGATGCAGTGGTGCGACCGCGAGCCGTGAGGCGTGGGCGGCAACCGCCGCACCGAAGTCGCGACGGATCATGTGGAGGCACAGGTCCAGTCCTGCGGCAGCTCCTGCCGAGGTGAGGACTCGCCCGTTGTCGGTGTAGAGCACGTCCGGCTCGACGACGACCCGCGGGTACTGTCGCGCCAGCAGGTCGGTGGCAAGCCAGTGGGTTGTCGCACGCTGCCCGTCAAGAAGCCCTGCCTCCGCGAGTACGAACGCCCCCACACAGATCGAGGCGATGCGCGTTCCCGCCGCCGCTGCCGCACGCAGCGCTTCCGCGACACCGTCCGGGACGGGGGCTGCCGCTTCATTGCGTCCGGGGACGATGATCGTGTCCGCACGCTCCAGCGCCTCCAGACCCACGCCGGTGGCGATCTGGAGGGGCCCGGCGTCGACCGTGGGCGCTGTCCCGGCGACGATCACCCGGTATGCGGGGCGCCCGTCCGGGAGTGTCACGCGACCGAACGTCTCCACCGCAGTGGCCAGATCGAACGCAATCGCATCGGGAAGGGCGAGCGCGACGACCGTGTGCATGCCGCAATGTTACTGGGCATTTTCATGTGATAGTGCCCGTCAGGCCATGTGGCCAGATTCCGGCGGTCATTGGCTATCAGGCCGATTGTGTCGGATCTGGGCGGGCCCGAGACTTGGTAGCGTCGCCGCCGTTTCCGCCAACGCAGAGGAGTTCCCGTGTCGATGTCCGTGCAGATCGTGCTGTTCGACGGGTTCGATCCACTCGACGTGATCGCACCGTTCGAGGTGTTCGTCGCCGGCAGTGAGTACTTCCTCGACAACGCGCTCGACATCGCCCTGGTCAGCGCGGAAGGCGCACGCGACGTCGTCTCCGGCTCGCAGAGCCTCACGCTCCGCGCGACCGCGACACTTGACCCCCACCGACCGGGGATCATTATCGTGCCCGGCGCGTCCGGGCCCGTTGACGGTGACCCCGACCAGGGCGCCGAAACGATCCCGGTCCTCTTGGCCCGGTTCGCAGCGACCGGCGCGATCCCGCTCATCGCCCAAGCACTGTACAACCCCGACGTCCTGGTCGCGGCAGTGTGCGGCGGCTCGCTCGCGCTCGCGATGGGTGGGCTCCTCGAAGGCCGCAACGTCGTCACCCACACCCTCGGGATGCCGCTGCTCGAGGCAACCGGCGCGACGGCGGTGAACGCTCGCGTTGTCGACGACGGCGACCTCGTCACCGCTGGAGGCGTCACCTCCGGGCTCGACCTGGCGCTCTACCTGCTGGAACGGCAGTTCGGACCCCGGATCGCCCACTCCGTCGAGGCCCTGTTCGAGTACGAGCGGCGCGGCACCGTCTGGCGTGCCGAAGGGACAGCCCCAGCCATGGTGCCTGCGATCCCCGCGGCCTGACGCCCGGACCGGAGAACGAAAGGAACATCGAAGCGAATGAACCCTATCTGCGGCGACTGGCGACTCCAGATGAAAACTCCCATCGGGACCATCGAAGCCGACTACCACTTCGAACAACACGACGGTGTGGTCACGGGGACAGCGAACGGCGCGGGCGAAGCCGTCGCCCTGACCGATCTTGTCACCGAGGACACCCCAGACGGTCAACACGCCGCCTGGCGGCAGCAGATCACCAGGCCCCTCCGACTCAATCTCGAATACGACGTCAGCATCACCGGAGACACCCTCACTGGAGAATCTCGCGCGGGACGCCTCCCACGCACCCGTGTCACCGGGCGAAGGATCACCGCATGAGGGCGCCCATCCACTTACTCGGCACGTCCACGCCCGCACCCGGATCGTCCTGGTCGAACGGGAGCGAGGTTCATCGCGCATGAAGCTCAATCGTTCACCCGCAATGATTGTTCTGCGGGTCCTGTCCGCTCTGGAACTGATCTCGCTGGCCGTCATCCTCACCAACAGGTTCACTGTTCACCTTCCTGTCGTGACCTCGACGGGCGGCCCGCTGCACGGCCTCTTCTATGTGTCGACGATCCTGCTGGCGCTGTTCCTTCCGCTACCCCGCACTTCGAAGTGGCTCGCGGCCGTCCCCGGTGTCGGCGGCGTCCTCGCCCTCTGGCGGGCACACCGGCATACTCCGGCCCCGGCAGACGAGCCCCCGTCGGCGCTGGATCTCACGGATGACCAACGCAGACAAGCGATCGTCATCGCTGACCGTGTCACTGCAACACTGTCCAGCGACACGCGGATCGGCCCACTGAGTTTCGCCGTGCCGCGCGGGACGATCACCGGGCTGGTCGGACCGAACGGTGCGGGAAAGACCACGGCGCTGCGGCTCATGTGCGCACTGGTGGCACCATCGAGCGGCAGCATCCTCACCGCAGACGACCCGTCCGGCGCCGCCGCACGGATGGGTGTGCTGATCGACTCTCCGGGTCTGCTGCCCAGCCTCACCGCCAGGGACAACCTGCTCGTCCTCACTCGCTTGGCCGGATGGGAACCTGCTGTCGCAGATCAGGCACTGGAACGTGTCGAGATGACCTCGGCGGGGCATCGTTCGGTGGGGACCTTCTCGCTGGGCATGAAGCAGCGGATCGGTCTGGCGGCAGCTCTCCTGGCAGACCCGAACATCGTGATCCTCGACGAACCGACGAACGGTCTGGACCCTCGCGGGAAAGCAGACCTGCGCGTGTTCTTGCGGGAACTGTCTGCCGAAGGCAAGCTGTACCTGGCCACCGTCGAGGACCCTGCCGCTCAGCGCGTCCGGGCTGCCTCAGTTCACCCCTCGACGTGAATCATCACCGTTCGAGGTTTCGCGATACCGAGATTGTCAAGCAGGCTGCGCGCATCGATCAGCGTGCCCTTGCCCAGATCAACGATCTCGCGGAGCCTCCCGTCACCGTCCGCGGTCACCTGCCGTGTTGAGGTCTGGCCGTCGACGGTAGCGGTGATGGTGTACGTCCGACCTGCTCTGAAGACCGGAGGCGTCATCACGTCCACCATGCCGCTGCCCGTTATGGTCATCGACCGTCCGTCCATCCGCACGCCGGTCAGCGACAAGAACTCGTCGTTCGGACGCTTCACAGAGACGTCGTAGCCCCACACCGAAAACCGTGGGAGAACCGCACGGTAGGCGAACTCCTGCGGCTGCGCCACCGCGCTGGCGAAGGTCGCGTTTGCCTGCGGAACGATGTAATCAGCGAAAACCCGATGGTTGTTGGAACCGTGGATTCCGGGCAGCTCGACCGCCTCGAACGGAATTCCCTTGGTGGGCAGGTCATTGACCCCGATTATGGTGTTTCGCTGCAACATCTGCTCCACCAAGGATCCGGTGGCAGACCTCAACGGGGAGTATTGGCCCTGACAGTCCGGCGCCGTGAGAGAACTCAGCTTCAGGCACGCGTCTCCACGGCTGAGGAAAAATTTGATGTTCGTCCCGCGAATGTTGGATGCGATATCCTTCGGGTTATACTGGTGCCACCATATCTCGTCGGTCACGGCGGTCCCGTAACCCTGATCGCGCAGATAGCCCAACCCGTTAAGAACAGTCGTCAACTCGGGCTCGAATATGTCGTAACCTCCGCTGACATAGCCGATATAGGAGTACTGGTCCGGGTGCATCATACCCTGGAGTTCGGCAGCCCACGCGCCCATCGAGAACCCCATCACGCCCCGTCCGCCGCGGTCGGTTCGAGTGCTAAACAGCGTCTCAACCAGCGGGTAGAGCTCCTTGTGCAGGAACGAGTCGGCCGGGAGCGTATTCGCGGTGGCCGGTCTGACATTAGGCAGTAGATCGTTTCTGCCATCGATCCACACGCATGTCTCGCACACGGAGTCTGTGGGATCAGTGTCCGGCGACACGACAATAAAGTTCATCTTGTCCAACTGCGCCGGGATGTTATACAGCTTGTCCTGGACGTCGCCACCGCCACAGGCGATCATACGCAAGAACACATCGATGCTCGTGGCGGAATTCAACGCGCAGTTGTCCAGCGGTGAAAAGACGGTTCCGTGCAGCGCGTACATGACCGGGAACCGCGGCCCACCGGTTCGATAGCTGGTTGGCAGGTATACCGTGTTCTTGATCCGCTGCTTCAACAGAGGGCTATTGAAGGACAAGTCGAGGACCCGCGGGTCGTCCCCGGCCTGACGCAACTGTACGTCCCACCCAGAAAATGGTCCGGGAAGGGAGTCAACGGAGGGCAGCCTCATGGCCGTTGGGCTGGCTGCGGCCGGCGTGGCCGAAACCAGCCCTACGATCACCGAAACGGCGGCCGCTACGGACACCGTACGAACGGCGATTTTCTTCCACATACTGAGCAATCACCTACTTGAATTCACATGCACAAGCACTGCGAGATCCGGCCGCGGTATGCCACCGCGGGACGCATGGCGATAAATATGACGAGTCGTCGGCCGGCCCAGCGCGAAGGCTGAAAGGCGGCGCCTCAATCAGTGTATAGAAGAATCGTCAGGAGAATCTGGTGAAGTCCGGATCGCGTTTTTCAACGAATGCCGCAGCGCCCTCCTTACCCTCGTCCGAGGCGACAAACAAGTCCAGCGACGAGCTGGACATGTTTGCCAGTCCGGCCTGATGTTCGGTGTCAGCGTTGAACGAGTGCTTCACGAACTTGATCGCGGTCGGACTCATTGCGGCAGTCTCGCGCGCCCACCTGCGTGCCTCCGCCATGAGCTCGCCCGGCGCTACCACAGCGTTGACCAGCCCCCACCGCTCCGCGGTCGTGGCGTCGTATTGGCGACAGAACAGCCAAATCTCCCGCGCACGCTTTTCGCCGACAACACGCGCCAGGTAGGTCGTGCCAAAGCCGGCGTCGAATGAGCCGACCCTTGGCCCCACCTGACCGAACCGCGCGGTTGTACTGGCGATCGTGACGTCGCACAGCACATGGAGTACATGACCGCCCCCAATGGCGAAGCCGTTGACCGCAGCTATCACCGGCTTCGGCACCTCGCGAATCAGCCGGTGCAGGTAATCCAGCTCGAACAGCCCACTGTCTGTTGGCCCGTAGTCGCCAGTCTCGGCTCGCTGCTTGACATCGCCTCCGGTACAGAACGCCTTGGTGCCGGCGCCGGTGAGGATCACCGATCGCACCGCGCGGTCTGCCCAAGCGGCCCGGAAGGCACGAACAAGTTCCTCGACCGTCCGCGCTCGCAGGGCGTTGTACCGTTCTGGCCGGTTGATGGTCACCACCGCCATAGGCGGCTCAACCTCGTAGCGAATGTCTTCGAAGTTACCAGCGGACATGGCCGTGCTCCTGTTCTCAGTTGACGACCTCAGCCGACGCGGCGACTGCGTCCCTCCCAGTGACGTTCCCGCAACGTTCGACGGAACACCTTGCCGACGGCGGTCTTCGGGATCTCCTCAACGATTTCCATCGACAAGGGCTTCTTGTAAGAGGCCAGATGGTTGTCGCGGCAGTGTCGCTGCAGCTCCTCAAGTGTCAACGCCTGGCCAGGTCGCAGGGAAACGCAGGCGTGCACGGCTTCGCCCCACTTGTCGTGCGGCACTCCGATCACGGCTACCTCATTGACCGCCGGATGTGCCGCGATGACGTCCTCGACCTCGCGCGGGTAGACATTGAGCCCGCCGCTGATGATCATGTCGTTCTTTCGGTCGACGATCGTGATGTAGCCGTCCTGATCCCGGGTCGCCAGGTCGCCCATTCGGAACCAGCCGTCGACATAGGAATTCGCGGTCGCCTCCGGTTGTCGCCAGTACTCCGTCGACACCGCATCGCCCCTGACCCACAGCTCGCCGATCTCGCCGACGCCAACCTCAGCGCCGTCGGCGTTGGCGACCTTCACGTCGAAGAACGGCACAGGCCGTCCGGCTGAGGACAACCGCTGGGGATGGTGGTTCAATGCCTCGACATGTTCATCCGGGTAGAGAATCGTGTTGTAGATCGTCCCGCCTTCGGTTGAACCGTATCCCTGCAGGAAGATGGGGCCGAAGACGTCCATGGCCTTGCTGAGCACCGAAGGTGCGATAGGCGAGCCGGAGTAGTATATGCGTCGCAGGCTGCTCAGGTTTCTTTCCGCGGCGCCAGGATGATTAGCCAATGCGTTAATGATGGCCGGCGCCAGAATCGTATGGGTGATACGCTCGCGCTCCACCACCTCGAAGAATGCATCAGGGGTGAACTGATGCATCATGACCGAACGCGCGCCATGGAACAACGCCGGCGCGATAAGTATGCCCGACTGGTGCGAGAGCGGACCGACGTGCAGAAGCGAGCACTCCGGTCCGATGTCGTTCATCAAGGTGGCCAAAATATTGCGATAAATGTTCACCCACTGCCGATGTAGGTATACCGCGCCTTTATAGATACCCGTGGTTCCGGAGGTGTGGTAGATAAGGTACGGCTGGTCGTCATTGAAGTGCTGCGGCTCATACGGTTCGGACTCATCGATCAACTTTTCGTAGCTGCCGTCTTTGCCAAGGCCAACGACTGTAGCGCTCGGCGCCTTGCCCGAATCGATAAGCTGTTTGATCGGCTCGGTGAACTCGGGGCTGGTGACCACGACGGACGGCTGCATGTCGTTGAGCACCCAGGCGAACTCGCGCAGCGAGTCGCGGGCGTTCAGTCGGCCGCGGATCGCACCGATCATGGACGCCGCATTGTCCACCTCGACCCATTCATTGCGGTTGTACATGAGCGCAACCACCCGGTCGCCGCGCTGTACACCCAACCTACACAGCCCGCCCGCCAGACGGCGGCTGCGCATCCACATTTCGTTATAGGTGAGCGTGCGATCGGCGTCTACCAGCGCCGTCTTGACGCCGAATCGACTGACCGAGGAAGCGACGAACTCGTGGACCAGTTGAGCCATTGTTATCTCCTTATCTCCCCTAAGGATGGCGTAAGACCATCCCCGACCACCCGTCACAACGAGCTAGTCGGTACAGATTTCGGACACGCGTCGTTATGGTGTGTCGGAGAATCACTTGGATCGCTCGCGCCACTGTGTTCACCACAGCCGCGGTACCGTCGCCTTGCAATTGCCACCACGAGCGGCCGACATAGGGTGGTCGGCGCCACGGGTCCAACTTCTTCTTTGGCGATGTTGCTAGGGTGCCGTCAAGGCCGGAACCAGCGGGAAGAGAACTCGCTCCGCACGGTCTAGCTTGTCAATCCACATATGCTCGGTCCTTCCTGCACGTCGTTGGGCGGAAGAAGATCCATCCTGTTCGGTTCTCGCTGGGTGCGCTCCTAACTACGTGGAGGCAAAGGTTTCTACGATCGCGCCGACGTTCTCTTCGAACCGTTGCTGGGTAAGGCCGAAACTGGGCGAGTACAGCAGGGCGTGGTCGTAGATGCCCGCGAAGTCGCTGTCGAACCGCTGGCGAACCTCGTGCGGCGGACCGGTGACCGCCATGAGATCGACCAGCTCTTCGGGAACGGCGGCGATCATACTCGCGCGGTCCCTGCGCTGCCAAGCCGCCCTGATGTCGGCGATGAGCGATCCGAACCCAAGCAGCTCGAACGCCGCTGTGTAGGTGCGCACGACGGCGTAGAACGCAATCTGTGCCTTGGCCTCCGCACGTGCCTTGGCGATGTCATCATGCACCGAGCAGATGATGTACCCGCACACCGTCAGCCGGTCCGGTTGCCTGCCGGCACGCCGCGCGCCCATCTCCAGCGCCGGCCTGACCACCTCGTCGACATACTGGCGCGTGAACACCGGATGACCGACCAGGCCGTCGGCGACCTTGCCAGCAGCCTCGATCATCCGGCGGTTGACACCGGCCAGATACACGGGGATGTCCAAGCGGATCGGTGGCCGAATGTCAGCTGTCGGATGCAGATGCACCGTGTAGAACTCGCCATCGTGATCGATGCCGCTGTCGTCCATGTGCCAGAAGCGGCGCAGCAACGGCACGAGCTCTTCCATCCGCCGAGCCGGGTGAGCTGGGTCAGCGCCGTGCCAGTCCCGTTGCATCGTGCGGGTACCGACTCCCAGCCCAAGCACCAGCCTCCCGCCGGAAAGCTCGTCCAGGTCGCGCGCCTCGGTCGCCAACACGAGCGGTGATCGGCCGACCGCGTAGGCGATGGCACTGCCGATCGTCACGCGACTGGTGGCTTGGGCCATGGCCGCGAGGGAGACCGTCGCGGAGCGCTCGTAGAACTCGGTGGTCCACACCGAGTCGAAACCGGCGGCTTCGGCCTTGCTTGTCGCCCTGGCGACTGCGGCCAGATCCCCGCCGAGCAGCACGATTCCGTCCGGCCGGTGCCATCCGTTTCGCGACGTCACGATTCCGGCTCCGTAGAACCAACCAACTTGCGAAGCACGGCCGCCGCATCACGCGCCATCTGCGGCACGAACTCCGCGATCCGAACCAGGTCACTGATTCCGCTTGCCACCTGACCAGCCGGCACCAGCCCGCCATCGACGTCGCCTGTGGACTGCGCGCGTATCAGGGCTTCATCTTTCCATCGGGTTAGCTCCGCCTCGTCGAGCTCGCCGATGTCGGACAGCTGGTTCAGCCGCTCGACCGCCGCATTCCGCAACACCCGGGCCGGGCCGTACACCCCAGGTGCCACCGCGTCATCGCCTTCTCTGGCTGCCAGAATCCGCTGGGCGTAAGCCGGGTGCCAGTCGGTGTTGTCCTGGGTGGCGATGAACCGCGTACCCATGGCGACGCCGGCCGCACCCAACGCCAATGCCGCAGCAAGCGTGCGGCCGTCCCGCGCTCCGCCGGACAGCACCACGGGCACCGACACGGCTTCGGTGACATTGGGCACGAGGACGAAGGTGTGCACCGGCTTGGCATGCGTGTGCCCACCCATCTCGTAACCTGAGGCGATCACCACGTCCACGCCGGACTCTTCGGCCTTGCGGGCGTGCTCGGTGGCGCCAACCTTGTGCATGTGCACAAGTCCGCTGTCGGCGATGAGCGGCCGGAACTCACCGGGAAAACCGGCGCTCGTGGTCAGCACCCGCAGTTGCTTTTCCAACGCCTGATCGCTCGACCGCGCCGCGAGGACCGCCCGGATGTACGCCTCGCTGACCGGCAGGACACGGCCTGTGCGGTCACGACCCACCGGGACATTGACGGCGAACGGCCGGTCGGTCAGCGACGCGACGTGGTCAATGTGCTCCCGCAGCAGACGGGCCCCGACCTCCGGTTGCTTGGTCATGCCCGGCATGCTCACCGTGCCCAGCCCGCCAGCCGCCGACACCGCGGCCGCGATCTGATCCGTCTGGTAGGGACCCATGCCCTCCTGAATGATCGGGTACTCGATGCCGAGCAGCTCGGTGAGCCGGGTGGATAACACACTCATGGCGCCTCCATCAGCGGTCCGCGGTGAGCACCAGCGCCGAGCCGTCGACCAAGGCCCCCGAGGTGACCACGCCGACCTCATGGCGCCGAACCTGCCGGTCGCCACCCCGGCCTTGAATCTGCAACGCCGCTTCAGCGACGGTGTTCATGCCGTGGAGGTACCCCTCGGCCAGCAAGCCGCCGTTGGTGTTCACCGGCAGCGAGCCGTGCTGCGCGGTCGCGCCCGACCGGACGAAGGCCCCCGCCTCACCTCGCGCACAGAGGCCAAGACCCTCCAGGCCGAACAGCACGGTGCTGGTGAAGCAGTCGTAGATCTCAGCGAACTGGACGTCGGACGGCTCGAGCCCGGCGCGGCCGAACAACTCATCCCGTAGCAGGGCGGTGAAGTTTCTCGTGTAGTCGTCGTAGAGGACCTGATCGCCGATGTCCAGTCCCGGCCGCTGCCCGGCCCGATAGGCCGCGGACTTGATCACCGCAGGCGGATGTCGGAGATCGCGCGCCCGCTCCAGGGAGGTCACCAGCACCGCGCATGCGCCGTCCACCTCGCTCGTGCAGTCCGCTACGCGAAACGGCTCGGCGACCATTGGCGAACTCAGGTAGGACTCCAGATCGAGCGGTTTGCGCACCACGGCCCGCTCGTTGCGGACCGCATAGTCGCGCTGCGCTATCGCCACCGCGGCCAGGTCCTCCTCGCTCCCACCGGTCTCATGCAGGTAGCGTTGCGCCCACATGGCGACATACATGAGGTATGCGCTGTAACCGATCGGGTAGCGGAACTGGGCGCCACCACCGGCGAACGAGGTGCTGCCGACCCGCACTCCGGAACGTCCGTTGAGCGCACGGAACACCAGCACGTTCTCCGCATAGCCGTGGGCAATGGCCATCGCCGCCTGCTGGACCATGAAGCACGGCGACTGGCCGCCCTGCTGGAAGTCCATCACGAACCGCAGCCCCGGCAACGCCAGGGTGGTCGCCACGGCTTCGCTCGACACGGAGTCGTTAAGGACACTGAAGCTGACCACACCGTCTACTTCAGACAGTGGCACGCCGGCGTCGAAGGCAGCCTCCCGAGTGGCCTCAGTGGCCAGGTCGAGCACGCTTCGGCCGGAGTTCTTGCTGAACTCGGTGTAGCCGACACCTGCTATCGCAGCTTGTCTCATGGCTCCTCCTGTGCCTGGGAGGCTAGGTCGACCGTTTGAAAAAGTCAACTCGTAAGTCGAAGATCGTCCTTGACGTCGAAATCGGAACCAGTGTTAGGCTGCGATACGTGGCGACCGACCTACCAGAACCCCTCGCACGTCATCGGCGACGATTGGCCATGAGCGACGTGGACGCGGCGGGGATCGTGTACTTCGCGGCGCCGTACCGGTGGCTGGAGGACCTGTTCAGCGGCTGGCTCACCATGATCGGCCACCCGCTGCGCGACATGCTCCGATCCGCCAGTGGCTGCTGCCCTTCGGTGGCTTCCGCCGCCCACTACACAGCGCCACTGACCCTCGACGACGAGGTCTCCCTGGCCCTGTACCCGTCGTCGATCGGGCGAACGTCGTTCTCCGTCACCGCCGTCGCCAACAAGATCGGCGAACGGACCATCGCGCTGCGCGCCAGTTCCTGGCATGTCTGGGGAACGATCGACCACGGTCCGGTTGGCGCCACCACCATCCGGCCGCAGCCGCTGCCGGCATGGCTACGCGAGGGCCTGGGCGGCGCGCAGCTGATCAGCCCCGCCACCACCACACGCCGCTGCGCGCCAACCAGCTGTGAGGATTGAGGTATGCACTGTGCGTAACACTGACGACGCGATCATTGTGGACCGAATCGACCTGAACGACGCAGGAGCGCAGCTCGGCCTCGTAACGATGAACCGGCCGCGGGAGATGAACCCGATCGACTGGGGCACCGGGCTGGCGCTGGGACGGGTCTTCGACGAGCTCGTCGCCGACCACCGGGTCCGGGTGGTCGCGATCACCGGAGCCGGTCGAGCCTTCTCCGCCGGCGGCGACATGAAGAAGTACCAGGTCTTGCAGCGAGACCCGCAGGACTTCCCGCGCTTCCTCGCGGATCTGCACCGAGTGTTCGTACGGATCTCGGAATACCCCAAGCCGTTCGTCGCGCTGGTCAACGGCGTCGCGGTCGCCGGCGGACTCGAACTCGTACTCTCCTGCGACCTCGCCATCGCCGCGCGGTCGGCACGCATCGGCGACGCACACCTTCCGTTCGGTCAGATGGGTGGGGGCGGTGTGCTCACTCTGCTGCCCAGGGTGGTTGGTCCGGCTCGAGCCCGCGAGCTCATCTTCTCCGGCCGCACGCTCACCGCGGACGAGGCCCTCGACTGGGGACTGGTCGCCCAGGTCGTCGCCGACGACGAGCTGGTCAAGGCCGGCATCGATTTCGCCACGGAGGTCGCCAAGAAGTCCCCGCTGGCGGTCGGAAATGCCAAGCAAGTCCTCAATGCGGCGTGGTCGGCGGGGACCGGAGTCGCCGCCGGTCTGCAGTTGGAACGAGAAGCAACTGCTCGATACTGCCTGACCAGCCAGGATGCGCCGGAGGGGCTGCGGGCCTTCGCCGAGAAACGGCAACCCCAGTTCACCGGGCGGTGAAGAAGGAGCACTCATGACCAGCCAAGCCACCACGCCGTCAGCCCCGACCCCGACACCCGACCCGGACAGCGCGCCCTACTGGGCCGCCCTGCGCGAACACAAGGTGCGGCTGCAAACCTGCAACAGCTGTGCCCGCCGGCACTTCCCGCCAACTCCGTCCTGCCCCTACTGTGCGCACCCCGACATGCACTGGGAGGACGTCCCGGCGACCGGCACGATCTACTCGTTCATCACCGTGCATCGCGCCTTCGATCCCGCCTTCGCGGCGGACGTGCCGTATGTGATTGCGACGGTTGACCTCGACGCGAACGCGCGGATCATCGGCCGGCTCAGCGGCACACCCGCCATCGACGCACGTGTCGCCGGGGAGTTCGTCGACCACGAGGAGTGGACCGAACTACGCTTCCGCACCGTGGAGGACTCGTGATCGAGCAGTCGTCACTTCAGTCGCAAACGTCGCTGTTCAGCGAGACGGTCGCCCGATTCACCGCAGAGCACATCCTGCCGCACGCCGCCGATCTCGATCAGCACCCACCGGATCTGGATCGCATCCGGACCCTGCTGCTCGAGATCGGCCGGCTGGGCCTATACGGCGCGGTCATCGATGAGGACTACGGCGGTACCGGACCCAACTCCCTGGCGATGCACGAGGGCATCGAAGCGTTGGCCTACGGCAACGCAGGGCTGGCGATGTCGACCATGCCGACCTACCTGCTCGCCCGCGCTGTCGTGCTACACGGCACCGAGGAGCAGAAGCAACGGTGGCTCATACCCATCGCCGAGGGCCGAATGATCGGATCCTGGGCAGTCACCGAGCCCGATGCGGGCTCGGACGTCGCCGCCATCACCACCAAAGCGGAGCGGACCGCTGACGGCTGGCGCATCAACGGCCGCAAGATGTTTATCACCAACGCCGCAATCGCCGATGCCTTGCTACTCCTTTGTCGCAGCGGCGGATCCCGTGTCCGTGATGCCTTGACCGCCTTCGTCATACCAATGGACACGCCCGGCGTTGCGGTTCCTCGTTGCTTGGAAAAGATGGGTCTGCGGTCGTCGCCGACCTGCGAATTGGTACTCGATGATGTTCATGTCCCCGACAGCGATCGGTTGGGCGCGATCGGGCAGGGCTGGGCGCTGGGGATGGATGTGCTCAACTACGAACGCCTTGCCGTCCCAGCCATCGCGGCGGGCATATGTGCCCGGGCCCTCGACCTGACGACACAGTACGCGGAGCAACGCACCGCGTTCGGCGGTCACCTCAACTCGCTGGGCGCGATACAGGCCATGCTCGCCGACATCGCGAGCGCATTGCTGCATTGTCGGCTGGTGTACCGGCACGTCGCCCAGTTAGTCGACGCCAGCGGCGACGCCATCATTGAGGCGTCGATTGGTAAATTGACCGGTGGTCGCCTTGCCAATCAGGCAGTCGATCTCGCGGTGCAGGTACACGGCGGCTACGGTTACATCAGGGAGTTCGAGGTGGAGCGGCTCTACCGCGATGCCCGCCTTTTCACCATCGGGGGCGGAACCAGCGAGATCCAGCAGAAGATCATCGCTGGGCTGCTGCGACAGCGGCCATCCTGGAGCCGAACAGCAGCAACGACCTGACCCGGCCAGACAGTACCCCAGTGGAGCCAGTCAGTATTGACAAGCAAGACCGTTTCGGACGAGGAGGACAGCGGTGCCGGTACCCGCAACAGGTGAGAACACCTCGCAGAAGTCGAGCAGAGTCGCTCGCCGTCGCAACCGCAAGGTTGCCGACATCCTCGCGGCCGCGTCCGAGGTGCTCGCCGAACGCGGATACCACGACACCAGTCTCGATGAAATCGCCGAGCGACTCGATCTCAGCAAAGCCTCTCTCTACCACTACTTTCCCAGCAGGGAAGCGTTGGTGATGGCGTGCATGGAGGCCGTTGGCACCGATGTGAACAACCAGCTACGCGAGATCGCCACCGACACGTCGAGAACGGCGCGACACCGTCTCAGGGACCTCATCAAGCTACAGCTTGACATCATTGTCCATACCTCGCCACACATGGCCACACTGTTCCGTCAGCCGTTGGACTGGCCGGAGGCGTACCGGGAACGCATCAAAGAACTACAGCGAGAACATTACTCAATATTTCGTTCAGTGGTGCACGAGGGTGTCGCCAGCGGCGAGTTCGTTGCGCCCAACGAAACCGCGGCGATACACAATCTTTATGGCGCAATGAATTACGTACCAGTGTGGTTCCGGCCGAAGCGGAAAAAGGATTTCCAGGAAATGACCCAAGCCGTGATTGAGAACCTGATGCGGCTTTTCGTTCCGGCTGAGGAATGGAGATGACCGCAGCGACGAGCCCGGCGCAGCTGTTTGGTCTGGAGGGGCGACGTGCCGTCGTGACGGGAGCGAGCCGGGGAATCGGCGCGCGGGCAGCCCAGGTGCTCGACGCCGCCGGCGCCAACGTCGCGCTCGTCGCGCGAGACGCGACCCGCCTGGCTGAGGTGGCCGCAACGCTGCGCAACGACAGCCTAGTCCTGCCCATCGACCTGCTCCGTCCCGACGCCGCTGACCAGCTCACCGCCGAGATCAACGACCGCTGGGACGGCGCAGACATTCTGGTGAACAACGCCGGTCTGTCCCGCACCGCGCCAGCCGCGCAGCTGCCGGAACAGGACTGGGACGACGTGCTGACGCTCAACCTCCGCAGCGTGTTCACCGTGACCCGAAGCCTTGCCGCCGGGATGCTCGACCGCGGCTGGGGTCGTGTCGTCACCGTGGCCAGCGCGCTGGGTCTAGTCGGCGAAGCTCAGGCCGCGCCTTACGTCGCCGCCAAGTCCGGCGTGCTCGGGCTCACTCGGTCCTTGGCGGTGGAATGGGCAGCCAACGGCGTCACGGTCAACGCGCTGTGTCCCGGCTGGATCGACACCGACATGGTGGCCCACCTGCGTGCGGACCCGAGATTCGATCGGCGGGTGTTGCGCAGGGTCGCGGCCCGCCGGTGGGGCACCCCCGAAGACCTGGATGGAGCGCTCCTGCTGCTGACTTCTCAGGCGTCGGAATACCTGACGGGGCAGACCATCGTTGTCGACGGCGGCTTAGTCGCTGGGTGGTGAGCACGGTGACACCACGCATTGGAGTCATGCTGCCGATCTCGGATCCGTTCGGCACCGGCGTCGGCGACGTAGCCAGCGCCGCGCGGCATCTCGAACATGTTGGCGTGGACAGCATCTGGGTGGGCGACCACCTTGCGTTTCATACGCCGGTGATCGAGGCGACCGTCGCGCTGTCCACGGCGGCCGCGGTGACCGAGCGGGTGCGCCTCGGCTTCGGCGTGCTGCTGCTCGCCCTGCGCCAACCGGCGTGGACGGCCAAACAAATAACGTCGTTGCAGGTGCTGAGCGGACAACGGGTCGAGCTGGGCATTGGGGTTGGCGGCGAGAATCCGGTCGAGTGGGCGGCTGCAGGGGTGCCAACCCGCGAGCGTGGGGCACGCACGGACACCATCCTCGACGCGCTTCCCCGGATGCTTCGCGGCCAGCCGGTCCGGCTAGGCGCACCGTACGAGCTCGACGTTCCTGCCCTGTCTCCGCATGCGCAACCGCCTCCCATCTGGATTGGTGGGCGCCGAGAAGCCGCGCTTCGGCGGGCCGCCCGGTTCGGCGACGGATGGCTCGGTATGTGGGCAGACGAGAAGCGCGTCACCCGGTCCGTGCGCCATCTGCACACGCTGAGCGCGCAGCTCGACCGCGCGGCACCACGAATCGGACTCCTGGTGTTTGTCCACATCGGGGATCCCGGCCGGGGCCGGACGGAAGCCGCGCAGTTCATCGAGGGCACGTATCGCATGCCGTTCGACAAGGTGTCGCGGTATGTGCTCGCCGGCCCTGCCGCCGATGTCGCGGTCAGGCTCGACGCGCTGGTATCGGCCGGTGTTGATGAGTTCGTGCTCTTTCCCGCGGCTCGTGACCACCATGCCCAGTACGACGCGCTCGGCGAGGTGCTCGGTCGCCTCCGCGATCGCGGGCCAGCCACCGGAGCCAGCAACCATCCCTAATTTGATCTTTAACCTGCAGTGTCGATGGCGTGGCCCTGGTGGATCATAGATGAAGCCCTTGGTTGATCATTCCTTCTTGTCATAGACGGAAGATCGGGCCAAGGGCTTCAATTGATCAGTGTGCACGACACCGGTGCGGCCGGTGCGCTCGGGGAGCTGTCCCGGTTCCGCGGCGAGTCCTACCAGTGCCTCACGGCGCGGGACAACTAAAGATCTTTCGGTATTTGGGTGAGGACGGTCATAGGGAAAGGCCGGTGTGGTCGAGGAAGTTGAAGCACTGCTGGTAGCTGGTGCCGACGCGTTCCAGTCCGGCCTGTGCGGCATCGTGGGCCTCGTCGATGGTCTCGGGGCAGAGGTTGGCCAGTTCGGTGGCCTTGACGTTGCCCCATACCTGTTCCATGGGGTTGAGTTCGTAGGCGTAGGCGGGCAGGGGTTCGACGGTCAGCCAGTGACGTTGGGTGGCCAGCCAGGCTTTCATCGCCTTCGAGCGGTGGGCGGGTAGGCCGTCCCAGATCAGGGTGACGGGCTGGCCGTCGAGGTGGTCATGCAACTCGGTGAGGAAGGCGATCAGCGATTCGGTGTTGTAGCTGCCTTCTTTGATCTGGAAGACAAACACGGCCTCGCTGCGATCGGGTCGGTAGGCCAGGGCCCCGGCCATCGACATGCGGGTCCAGCCGAACCGGTGGGTCAGCACCGGGGTGCGGCCGCGTGGCGCCCAGGTGGCCCTCACCACGGGGAGCAGGGAGAATCCGCTTTCGTCTTGCAAGCAGATCCAGGCCCCTCGGCGCCGCGCGCTTTTTTATCCGCGGCCACTGGGTTTTCACCCAGGTCTGGATGGTCTCGTCGTCGCGCTCGATGGCCCGGCGGGCCGGGCGCTGGCGGGTCCAGCCCAGCCGTTCCCGCAGGATCGTCCAGGTCTGGGTCGGCGAGTACCGCACCCCGGTGACCTTCTCGATCACCTCGGCCACCCGGGCCAGGGTCCACATGTCCGTCGGGTACCCGTTCGCCTTCGGGCCCTCAAGCAGCGCCGCCTCCACGTCAGCCACCTGCTCATCGGACAGTCGCGGGGGCCGCCCCGCCCGGCCGGCCCCCGCCAGAGCGTCGCGGCCGCCGGACTGCCAGGCGCGATACCACCGGGACGCCGTCTGTGCAGACACCTCCAACTCCACAGCCACGTCGACCTGCCGCTTGCCGCGAGCGAACATGTCCGCCGCCCGCATGCGGCGTTCTCGCAACGCCTCGAAGTCCCGGCGAGCAGGCACTTTCTTGGTATCACGGGCTTGTCTCCGCGTGCCCGCCAATCGTGAAGGCTTCGCCACACCGGGATTGTCCTACCCGGCAAGGCAAAGCACCCGCAACGACTCACCCTATTATCGAAAGATCTTTAATTTAACCGGCAACGGACTTACGAGTGGGGGTGTGCAGAGTGGATCCCGGTGCGGCCGCACAAAGGCGATCAGGTTCGAGCGGGTTCGGGTTGCCCCGAGAGCGGGGGGTACTGGACCGGCGGTCCGGCAGTGTGCCGGCCTGGGCGCTTCAGCCGCGGGTGGTACCGGGGTCCGGTCACTGTGACGCGCCCGAGCATGGCGAGCACGTCGAGGTGTGCCTCGACCTCCATCCCCGCGGAAATCTGGTGGTCGAGTTCGAGATGGTGCCGCCGCCAGTGCCGAGTCCAGGGCAGCCTCGTGGCTACTTCATAGGCGGTGGTGGCGCCGGTCATGAGGAGTTGCGCGACCTGGTCGAGACGCTGCCGGTGGTGTCGCGGCAGCTCCTGAACCCGCGCATGGGCGCTCGCCGCGACGGGATCGTCGCCCGGAGCAACACGGGGTCCGGCTGGCCGGGCAGGAGTCTGAGTGACTGAGGAACGAGCACAACGAGCGCAGGGTATAGCTCTACCGGCGGCGCCAGCCCCTCAGGTCGTTTGGCCTGATCGGGGTGGTTCGCCGCTGGTCGTGGCACCCTGGCCAGCTGAACGCGCCACGACCAGCGGTCCTGGTCAAAGTGCGCCGATCAGTTCGGGTGGCAGCGATCCCAGTGTCTGGTTCACGAGGTTGGCGATGGTGGAGAGGATCTCGTTCGCTCCCGGTGCGGGGTTGCTGGTATCACCGAGACCGGGCACGTTCCGCACGGCGTCCGCATAGGCGTTGGCCAGCGGGAGCACGGTTTTCGTGAACGCGGCGCCCGCGGCTGCGGCGACCGGGGATGGCTGAGTGGGTGGCGGAGCTGGGATCGCCGGCCGTGCGCCCGGCGTGGTTCCCGTTGCGCCGGTTCCATGACCGATATGACGGTCGCTGAATGCGAGCATCGCCTGGGTGGACAAGGGCGCGGTCCGTTCGAGCTGGGCGTCGTGGCCGGTGTTGGGGGGCATGAACGCCTCGATCGTCGCGGAGGGACCGTACCAGGGCCGTTCGTGCTCGATGAGCTGGTCGGCGGAGCCGCAGTCCTGCGATGCGATGCCGCAGAAGAGGACGTCGTGATCTCCCGTGACGACGAGAACGGGGATGTTGAGATCCCGGTCCACGTTGTCGACGTTGAACGCGGCGGCGGTGGCGAAGTCCACCAGGCTGTCTGCGGCCTTGAGCTGCTCGTCTGCGGCGACGACTGCCGGGTCGACATTGGACTTGTTGTAGAAGGTGTATCGCGTGCCGGGCACATTGGTCAGGAAGAGCGGGTCGGAGATCGAGCCGGCGAACTTCGGGTCGCTCATTGCGGGGTAGTCCCTGCCGAGCACCTCAACGGCGACGTTCAGGTAGTTGATCGTGTGGAGGAAACCCGTGGTGATCAAGGCGTCGACGTCCTTGAACTGGCCGGCTTCCTGCGCCACGGTGAGTGAGCCAAGGCTGTGACCGACGGTGATCACCTTCTGGAAGCGGGTGCCGAGCGATCCATCGCGTAGTGCGGAGACGACCTTGTGCACGGCTTGAGCGCCGGCGTTGAAGGTGTCGAACAGGCTGGGCGGGCGCAGGGAAGCACCGGTGCCGAGGCGGTCGATCGCCAAGGTCGCGTAGCCCGCGCGATTGGCCGCTCGGGCGTAGGAATAGGTGTCCGGGTCCACCGGCCAGTCGAAATAGTTCCGGTCGTAGGTCCAGCCGTGGACGAGCAGTTGAACGACGTTCGCTCCCGGTGGGCTACACAGGGTACCGGCGATGGGCCCGGTCTGCCCCGCGACAGTGATCGGCACGGCGATCGTGCGGCAGGTAGTGGCTTCCGTCGCTGCTGCCGGTGAAGCCAACCCAAGGATCAATGCGACGGAACCGAGAAGAACGGCAACGCGGCGCAACCCGCCGCGCCGAGCAGTCAAGGATCGGATCATGTGTCTCTCCTTTGAAACGACAATCACCGTGGCGGTCAGCGTGGATAGATGAGCGCCGAGGGTGCGGCCCGTAGGCCGCATCCACGCAGGGGAAATGTGGCGACGTACGCCTTGTGACACCGCACGCCAGGTCGTGGTCGGCTGTGTCGACGCAGAGATGAATCTAGGATAGATTAAAAGAGGCTGCACATCAACCGGGCGTATGGCGCTCTCCGGAAGCGCGGCGCCGGGCGGGACCATGACGGTGCCAGCGGTGGATGACGGCCGGCGCCGGGACATCATCGGAAGCCAGGGTCGTCACGACCCCGTGCACGAGTTCTTTCCGGCTTCGAAAGCAGATACCGGCGGCCGAGTTCCGCGCCGGGACGGAACACGGCGGCCACCTCCCACCAACTCAGAGCAGGGACCGTTGGCGTCCCTGGTGGCGAGCCCCTCCGCCAGGTTCCCAGCCCAGGTTGCCGCCGCAGCCAGCCGGTGTACTTGACGATGCCGAGCCAAACCACGGAGACCGGGGGGAGGAGGAGAGAGAGACACGTGCGTCAGCGCTGCTCGAAGCTCGTCCGTGCCGCTCCGCCGGCGTGATCAAGTCACTGCCGTGCAGGATCGCTCTCGGGCATCGCCGATACCGCCTACTTCGGCCCTGAGTTCCTCAGCTCCTGGTCTTCGCCTCGGCTCCGTGCCGGCTGCAGCGGAACTACAGCCGGGCAGCACCTCACGGGCGAGGGTGCCGAACACGCGCTCCCGTTCGGCGGGCGGCGCGGCGATCTGGATGAGGACGCGCTCCGCTCCCGCGTCCGCGAATTCCTTCAGCCGGCCCACGACGTCGTCGGGGGTCCCGAGCAGCAGGTACCGGTCCGCGAGGCGCGAGAAGTCTTGGGCGTAGGCGGCGCTCACTGTCGCCACGCCGATCTCCCGTGCCCAGTTGCGGTCCTCGTCCACGCACGTCCAGGCGAACAGGGCGCCGCGTACCGCGTCGGCAGGGCGGCCGGCATCGACGGCGTGCGCCCGTACCTGCGCCAGCGTGTCGTGCATCATCTGCGGATCGACCATGTACGGCACCCACACGTCGGCGTACCTGGCCGCACGCCGGATTGCCCCCGCCTTGCGCCCGCCGAGCCAGATCGGTGGGCCACCCGGCTGCACCGGAGCGGGTTGCGACGCAAGGCCGTCGATGGTCGTGAACTCGCCCGTGACGTTCGCCGCGGAACAGCGCCCGAATCACGCGCAGCCCCTCGTCCAGGCGGCGAAACCGCGCGGCCGGGTCCACCCCGGCCGCGACGAACTCACCCGGATACTCCCCGCCCGCACCGACCCCCATCTCGAACCGTCCGCCGGAGACGTGGTCCGGCGTGGCAGCGAGCTTCGCGGCGAGTGCGGCGGGGTAGAGCGGGAGCAACGTGATCGCGCTGACCAGGCGGATGCGACTGGTGGCCCCGGCAGCCGCTGCCAAACTGACGAAGGCGTTTGGTGTCGGCCCGTGGAAAAAGAGGTGCTCTCCACAACCGAGATAGTCGAATCCGAACCGCTCCGCCTGCTGCGCATCGTGCACGACGTGTGCGGCGTCGCGCAGGTTCAAACCGACCTTCATACGGTCTCCCTGTGCCGTCACAGAGCACGGGGCGGAACTCGAGGGTGGTTCCGCCCCGGCCTTGCGATCGATCGATTACCGGGATAGTTGTTCTGCGGCCCGCTGCGCGAGGCGGAACTTCTGCACCTTCCCGGTTGGGGTGGTCGGCAGTTCCTCCGCCGTCGTGAACAGGACATGCTTGGGGACCTTGAATCGAGCGAGCTTCTCCTTGCACAACGCGATCAGCTCGTCGGCGTCCACCTTCGCCCCCGGCTCCGGCACGACCCAGACGCAGCCAGCGTCGCCCCAGAACTCGTCGGGGACGCCGACGGCGTAGGCCTGGCTCACTCCCGGGTGCCGGGTGAGGAGGTCCTCGATCTCCTTGGGCATCACCAACTCGCCACCGCTCTTGTAGAGCTCCTTGCTGCGCCCGGTGACCTGCAGGTAGCCGCCGTCGCGGATCCGGCCCAGGTCGCCCGAGTACAGCCAGCCGTTCCGGAGCGCCGCCGCGGTCTCGTCCGGCTTGTCCCAAAACCCGAGCATGTGGGTCGGGCCCTGGGAGATGAGCTCACCCTCGGCCCCATCCGGCAGCTCTTCACCGGTCATCGGGTCCGCTGTTCGGTACCAGCACAGGTCGCCGCCACGCTCGGGGATGCCCGCGACGCCCGCCATCTTGACCCGCCCGACGGTCTCCGCGTGCCGCTCCAGCGGGTCCTCCGGGCGGGTCATGGTCATCGCACCGCCGCACTCCGTCATTCCGTAGCCGGTGGTGATCTCGGTGATGCCTAACTCGCTGCGCACCTTCTCCCACAGCCACACCGGGGCCGGGGCAGCGCCGGAGAGGATGGCGAACACCGACGACAAGTCGCGCCTGTGGCGGTCGGGGTGCTCGAGCAGGCCGACGGTCATGGTCGGCACGCAGAGGATCTCGGTGGCCCGGTGGCGCTCGATGCCCGCGAAGTAGTCGGCGGGCGAGAAGGTCGTACGGGGAATGATCGCGCCGCCGACGAACATCGCCGCGATCAGTCCCTCGATGTAGCCGAACATGTGGTAGCAGGGCAGCGAGAACAGGATCCGGCGACCATCCTCGAACGCGCGGGTGAGCGCCGAGGCGTATCCGGTCCGCAGCACGGCGTCGTACGTGACCATCACGCCTTTCGGCGAGCCGGTGGTTCCCGAGGTGTACAGGATGTCGCCGAGATCGTGGGGGCCCGCGGCGCCCTCGGCCTTCCCGGGATTCTCGGCGCCGAGCGTCTCGAGCTCCGCCACGGTGAGCACGCCCTTCCGCGTGCGTCCGTCCGTCGAGAGCAGAACAGCCGCTCGCAGGTCCGGCAATGCCTGCGTTGGCCCGGACTCCCAACCCGGCGCGATGGCATCGAGCATGCCCAGGTAGTCGAGGCCGGTGAACCCGGTCATCGTCACCAGGACGTTGCAGCGGGATTGGCGGAGCACGTAAGCCAGTTCGTCCTGCTTGTACAGGTAGTTGAAAGGGATCGCGACCGCGCCAGCGCGTGCGATGGCGAACTTGATCGGCGTGAACTCCAGGTAGTTCGCCATCACCATGCCGACGCGGTCACCCCGCCGGACACCCAGGGCCGCGAGCCCATCAGCAAGCCGGCGGGACCACGCGGCCGTCTCCTCGTAGGTGATCGTGCGGTCATCGGTGATGACGAACGGCCGACCGGGGAACTCGGCCGCACATCGGTCCAGGAAGCAGTCCAGAGTGGCCGGCGTCCACTCGGGGAAGCGCGCTTCCAGAGCCGCGCGACGCTGCGCGATGGGAGTCATGGCCACCTACCAGGAACGAGAGACAAGGCAGAGATTTAATCTCGCGTAGATTAGAGGCCGGGGCCATGTTCGTGCAATCATCTCTTCTCGGCAAATCGCCCGCGATGCACCGAGACGTAACTCCAGTTGGTGTGATGTACGCTACCCTCAGCTAGGCTTTCGAAGCTTCATTAAGTCCACGTCAGACGGCTCATGTGTGGCCGCGAGGCTGCCCCGATCTGCTCACGCCTGTACGGCCACGCCCTCGTCGATCAGCTTCTCGGCACCGATGGTTGCGAGGATCTCGCGCGTGTGCTGACCGGGTGACGGCGGTGACGCCGGCGCAGCCACCGGATGCCCAGAGAACCGCGGCGCCGGACCCGGCTGTAGCACTCCCCCAACCTCGGTGACGCTGCCTCGCGCGGCAATCTGAGGGTGCCGGGGCGCCTCCCGCAGGCTGACGACGGGGGCCACGCACGCGTCGGTCCCGTCGAACACAGCGGTCCACTCGGCCTGGGTGCGCTGGGCGAACGCCTCAGCGAGCTTCAGCCGCAGGACGGGCCAGCGCTCGCGGTCGTGCTGGCGCGCGGGGTCCTCGTCGAGGTCGAGCAGGCGCAGAAGCTCGGCGTAGAACTTGGGCTCCAATGCACCGACCGCCATGTGCCGGCCGTCGGCGGTCTCGTAGACCGAGTAGAAGGGCGCGCCGCCGTCGAGCAGGTTCGCCCCTCGCTCGTCGACCCAGCGCTCGGACCCGAGCATGGCATGGATGGCCGCTAGCAGATGTGAGGCGCCGTCGACGATGGCGGCGTCCACGACCTGCCCGCGCCCGGTTCGCTCGGCCTCGCGAAGAGCTGCAAGCACGCCGATGACCAGATAGGTCGAACCGCCGCCGAAGTCGCCGACTAGGTTGAGCGGGATCTGCGGCGGTCCGCCCGCCTCGCCGATTGCGTGCAGCGCTCCGGTCACGGCGATGTATCCGATGTCGTGGCCTGCGGTCGCGGCGAGGGGGCCGTCCTGTCCCCAGCCGGTCATCCGGCCGTAGACGAGCTTCGGATTGCGCGTACACACCGCGTCCGGTCCGACCCCGAGCCGTTCGGCGACGCCCGGTCGGTACCCCTCGATCAGCACGTCGGCGCGCTCGGCGAGGGCGAGCACGGCCTCGACCGCCTCCGGACGCTTGAGGTCGAGCACGATCGAGCGCTTGCCACGGTTCAGCACGTCGGCGGTCGCCGGTGCCGTCGAAAGTCCCGGGCCCGAGGGACGGTCAACCCGGATCACATCGGCGCCGAGATCAGCCAGCGTCATGCAGGCAAACGGCCCGGGGCCGATCCCGGCCAGCTCGATCACGGTGAGACCTGCAAGCGGGCCCCGCCCCTGCTCCGCGCTCGTTTTGAACATAGATTAGACATTAGGTCAACGGATCGCCTCGGGGAAGAGCTGGGCAAGGCGGTCGATGCGCCGATCCGACGCCGTCCCCGCGCGCTACAGCCGTTCGATGATCGTCGCGTTCGCCATGCCTCCGGCCTCGCACATCGTCTGCAGCCCGTAACGGCCGCCGGTCTGCTCGAGGTGATGCAGCAGCGTGACGAGCAGCCGGGTGCCCGACGAGCCAAGCGCATGGCCCAGTGCAATGGCGCCGCCGCGCGGGTTCAGCCTCGCTGGGTCTGCACCCAGCTCGCGGGCCCAGGCCAAAGGCACCGGGGCAAACGCCTCGTTAACCTCGTATGCGTCGATTTCGTCAAGGGTCAGGCCGGTGCGGTCCAGGATCTTGCGCGTCGCGGGGATCGGCCCGGTGAGCATCAGCAACGGGTCGTCCCCGACCACGGAGGACGCGTGGAACCGAGCGCGGGGGCGCAGCCCCAGCTCGGCGGCACGTCGTGCGCTCATGATGAGCACCGCCGACGCGCCGTCCGTCAGGGGAGAGGAGTTCCCGGGCGTGATCTTCCATTCGATGTCGGGGAACCGCTCGGCCATCTCGTCGGTGCGGAACGACGGGCGCAACAGCGCCAGGCTCTCGGCTGTCGTCCCGCCACGCACGGTCTCATCGGTGGTGTGCTCACCGCTCTCGACCGGCACCGGGACGACCTCGGCGTCGAACCCGCCGGCATCCCAGGTCGCCGCGGCCCGCCGGTGTGACTCGGCGGCGTAGGCGTCGAGCTCGTCACGGCTCAGCTTCCAGCGCTGGGCGACCAGCTCGGCGGAAATGCCTTGGTGGACCAGGCCCCCGGGATAGCGGGCCGCGGCTCGTACCCCTTGGCTCTTCGGCCGGGAGCTGCCGAGCGGTACCCAGCTCATCGACTCCACCCCGGCGGCGATCACGACCTCGTATGCCGCGGCGATCACGCCTTGGGCCGCGAAGGCCGCAGCCTGCTGGCTCGACCCGCACTGGCGGTTGATCGTGGTGGCCGGGACCGACTCGGGGAAGCCGGCGGCGAGCGCGGCGTGGCGTCCGATGTTGCCCGACTGCTCCCCTATCTGCTGGGCGCAGCCGGTGATCACGTCATCGACCAGCGCGGGGTCGATCCCGGCGCGGCCGATCAGGGCTTCCAGGGTACCGGCCAGCAGATCGATCGGATGCACACCCGACAGCGCTCCGCCTGGCTTTCCCTTGCCGACCGGCGTGCGCACGGCCTCCACAATGACGGCGTCTTCCACGGTGCTCCCTCGCTCGTCTCCGATTCGAACTTTGATTAGAACACCGAGGAGGGGTACGGACAACGCCCGCCGGGCACGCCTCCGCCTACGATCTCGACATGTCTCGCAGGACCTCCGACCGATCCAGGCCCAAGAGCGCGGGCACAAAGTCGGCCCGCACGCGTCAGCGCCTGCTCGACGCGGCAGCGGCCGTGCTGAGCCGCAAGGGCTTCGCCGGCACTCGGCTCTCCGACATCGCTGAGGAGGCCCACGTGCAGGCGCCGGCGATCTATTACTACTACCCTTCGCGGGAGGATCTCATTGAGGAGGTCATGTACACCGGGGCCGCCGCGATGCGCGAGCATCTGGAAAAGGCCCTTGACGCGCTGCCAGACACGGCGACCCCGGCGGACAGGATCTCCGCCGCCGTCGAGGCACACCTGCGCTGTGAGCTGGAGATTTCCAACTACTCCACCGCGATCATCCGCAACGCCAACCAGCTGCCGGAGCCCGTCCGCCGGCGGGCCCTCGCCGAGGTTGCGGCGTACAACGACATCTGGCGGGGTTTGATCTCCGAGCTCGCCACCGCGGGACAGCTACGTTCCGACGTTGACCCGGCAGTCGGTCGCATGTTCGTGCTCAGCGCCCTCAACTGGACAGCGGAGTGGTGGAACCCCGAACGCGGACCGATCGACGATCTCATCCGCACCGCGCAGTCGATGGTGCTGCACGCGCTGCGCCCCTGAGCGGGGTCAGCGGGCAACTGCAGCCGCGTTTCGCTGCTCGACGAACACGAGGGCCTCGTCCCACGAAACCCGTCGGGCGATCTGCACCCGGTACTTCATGATGTCGGCGCGCCGGTTGAGCGCGAGCGCCCCGGTGAGCCGACCGCCCTGCCGGTAGAGCGCCACGAACCGATTCTCTGAGATGTTGCCGGACACCACGCGGATCTCGTCCGCGGTTGGCACCCCGACGAACTGGATGCGGCTGTCGTACCAGTCCGACCAGAAGTACGGCACGGTCTCGTACGGACGGGCCCGCGACGGGTCGAGGGCGTTGCGCGCGGCAATCGCGCCCTGCTCCGCGGCGCTGGCCCAGTGCTCGACCCGCATCAGCCTGCCGAACATCGGGTTGCGCCAGCGCACAACGTCCCCAGCGGCGTAGACGCCGGGCACGGCGGTCGCGAGGGTCTCGTCCGCGACGACTCCGTTGTCGAGCTTCAGCCCCGAGCCCTCCAGCCACTCGGTCGCCGGGGTCGCACCGATGCCGGCGACCACAAGATCGGCGGGGAGCACCGTGTCATCGGCGAGCCGGACGCCCGTCACCCGTTCGGTCCCCTCGAGGGCATCGACCGTGACACCGCAGCGCAGGTCAGTCCCATTGGCGGCGTGCAGCGCCGCAAGCGCGGCGCCCATCTCCTCGCCGACCGCGCGGACCAGCGGGGTGCGCAGCGCCTCGACGATCGTCACAGGCAGCCCGCGCTTGCGAGCCCCCGACGCAACCTCCGAACCGATGAAACCGGCACCGACGATAACAGTGCGGGCGCCCGCGTCGAGGGCGGCGCGGACGGCGAGCGCATCGTCGAGCGTGCGCAAGGTGTGCACACCGGCGAGGTGGTCGCTACCGGGGAGCGTCCGGGCCCGGGCACCGGTGGCAATCACCAGCGCGTCGTAGCCGATGCGCCGATCGCCGACAAGGACTTCCCGCGCATCCGGGTCCAGAGCTGTCGCGGGCTCTCCGAGCACGAGGTCAACCCCCAGGTCCTCCCTGAGGTAACGCTCGTCGCGGAAAGTCACCTCGGGAGGTTCGCCATCCGGCTCTAGGTACGCCTTGGAGAGCGGTGGACGGTCGTAGGGCAGGTGCTCCTCCGCACCGACCAACGTCACAGGCCCCTCGTGCCCCGCCTCGCGCGCCGCCTCGACGGCGCGCAGCCCCGCGAGCGATGCGCCAACGACGACAAACCGCGGGTGAGATGGCGTCATACGGAACTCCTCCAGGTAGGGCGCGGGCGGGTCCGCCAGTTGACGGACATCCGCGCACATTTTACTCTTGATTAAACACGTGACCTGCCACCGATCAAAGGAGCGCGCTGTGGGAGACCAACCGGCACAGCCGAGAGCCACATTCGACGCTCTGGTCGTGGGGGCCGGCGCGGGCGGCCTGTTCGCCGCCGCGCGGCTCGCCCACGCTGGGTATCGCACGCTCGTGGTCGAACGTCTGGACAAGGTCGGCGGCCGGGCTTCCACCACCGACATCGACGGGTTCAAGGTCAACGACGGCGCCATTGTGATCGAGGTCGGCGGCATAACGGAGGAGACCTTTGCTGAGGTCGGCGCGGAGTTCGACATCCGCAGACCGCAACCGCCCGTGCTCTACCGCGTCGGTTCGAAGAATCTGGACGTGACCCGCGGCGGATGGGGCCTGTTGCTGTCGAAGCTCACCCGTCACGGGGCGAAGCTGCTGAACAACATCGGTGCCGCACGCTCCGACGACAGCGCACTGCCCGGCGCAGAGCTGTCCACCGCGGACTGGGTGGCGAAGTACACCAAGAACGAAGCCGTGCAGGGCGTGTTCCGCAACATGTGCGCATCGGTGTTCGCCGTTGGCTCCGAGGAGCTACCCGCGCGGGTCTTCCTCACCTACTTCACCCGAAAGTCGGCGTTCAAGCGCTTCGGTTTCTGCCCCGACGGCACCATTGGCATCTGGCAGTCGCTCGCCTCGACCATCACCGCCCGGGGCGGCGAAGTGTGGCTCTCCAGCGAGGTCGAGCGCATCCACGTCACGGACGGGCTGGTCACGGGCGCCACGGTGCGGCGCGACGGCGAGCGCGTTCACGTCGGCTGCCGATTTGCCGTCAGCGACGTCGGTCCCGCCGCCACCGTTGGGCTGGTCGGGCCAGAGAACCTGCCGGAGGACTACCGCGAACAGGTCCGGATCAAAAACCGACCATGCTCAATGCTCTCGATCAACTTCGCCAGCCAGGATCGGCTCCTCGACATCCCCGGCATGCTGTTGTTCTCCACCACCAAGCGGCTCTGCTACGTGGCCAACTTCACCGACACCTGTCCCGAGACGGCCCCGCCCGGGTGGAACCTCTACGTCGGCGCCTCCGTGCCGAAGCCCTCCGTCGGCGACTTCGACGAGGACAACGAAATCGAGCTGCTCAAGGCCGACCTGCGCGAGCAGGTGCCCGGGTTCGACCGCGCCAGAATCCTCTCGACCGCTGTCATGCGCGATGACTGGCCGCCGCAGCGCGCCGTCGCCGGATACGACATGCCGCACACCACACCCATCCCGAACCTCTGGAACGTTGGCGACGGTGTGAAGGAGTACGCCAACGGCGGCACGACAGCCTGCGCCGAGACCGCAAAACTGGTCGTCGATCACATCCGCGAGAAGTTCCCGGTGGGCGCGTCCGTCTGAGCGTTGCGCTGCCGCATCGTGTGTGGCTGCGGCACAGTGGCCCCGCTTCGACGTCGGCGCGGGCCACTGTGCTCATCAGGTCTCGTAGTGGCGGACACCGTCCCGCTCGCCGACTGTCAGCTCTCCTGTCTCGACGAGCAGGTCGAGGTGCACGGCGGTCTCCAACACCGCGAGCGCTGCGTGCTCGATCTCCAACTGGTCGATCCGCTTGGACCGCCGCGTCCACGGTAGGGCCGCGGCCACCTCGTATGCCGTCGTCGCACCGGCCTTCACCTGCTCGAGCACCGCGTTGAACCGCGCCTCGTGGTGGGCAAGAAGCTCGTCGACGCGGGTGTGCACGCTCGCCGTGACGGGACCGTGCGCGGGCAGCAGCAGTGCGTCGGGAAGGCCCCGGACCAGCCGCAACGAGGCCAGGTAGCTGCGCAGCGGAGCAGGTTCGGGTGCGAGCTCGTATCCGATCGACGGGGTGATGTGCGGCAGTACATGATCGCCCGCGAACAGCGCACTCGCCGTCGTATCGCGCAGTACCACGTGCCCGCGGGCGTGGCCCGGCGTTGCCCGCACCTGCAGTGTCCGTTCCCCGACGGCCACGTCGTCGCCCTCGTCGAGCCAGCGGTCCGGCTCACCCCACGGGGAGTCGTCGACCGCGTCGAGGTTCCTGGTGAACCGATCGAACTCGTCGGCGAGCTGCGCCGCTCCGGCCCGGCACAGGAACGCCGTCTGCGGCATCGGAAGCTCGCCACGGCGCATACCCGCCGCCACCGTCGGCGCCTCTCCCCGGCCGAGGAACACGCGGGCGCGGTAACGCTCGCGGAGAGCGAGCGACTGCGTGTAATGGTCGTGATGGGCGTGCGTCACCAGGACCCGAGCCACGTCGGAGAGCCGATGCCCCAGTTGACGCAGGCCATCGGCCAGCGCCCGTTCCCCCTCCGGACCTGCCCACCCGGAGTCGACGAGGACCAGCCCAGTCGAGTCCTCCATCACGTAGACGTTCACGGCCCGCAGCCCGCCGCTCGGCAGCGGCAGCGGAATCCGGTGCACTCCGGGAGCGACGGCGAACGCGCCGGGCTCCGTCCAGTCCTCGGGCTGCTCAGGCACCGGACGCGTCATCCATCTCCTCCGTCGTTCGGCCTACCCGGCCGAACCTACGAGGTTTTGAACCTGCTTTCAAACAGCCGTATTCTCCGGGACGTGTCGACCGACCAGGCCTACCAGGACCTTCGCTATCGAGTAGCCGGAGGCGTCGCTCACATCGAGCTCCACCGCCCGCAGGCGCTCAACGCCTGGACCCCGGCGATGGGCCACGAACTGCTCGACGCCGTGCGCCACGCATCCGCGGACTCCTCCGTCCGCGCCGTCCTGATCACCGGAGCCGGCCAGGCCTTCTGCGCCGGTGCCGACGTCAAGGACAGCCGCGAGCTCACCCCCGAGGGCCACCCCGACCTGTCGACCCGGCTCCGCGAAATCTACAACCCCATCGTGCTGACCATCCGATCGGCACCCAAGCCGTTCGTGGCGGCCGTCCACGGCGCCTGCGCCGGGCTGGGGGTCTCGCTTGCTCTATCCTGCGACCTGATCGTGGCGGCCGAGGACGCCTACTTCCTCCTCGCATTCGTCCGGATCGGCGTGATGCCCGACGGCGGCGCCACCGCGTTCCTCGCCGAGCGGGTCGGTCTGGCCCGGGCAGCCCAGCTCTGCATGCTCGGCGAGAAACTCCCTGCGCCCAAGGCGCTCGACTGGGGGCTGGTCAACGCGGTCCATCCCCCCGACGAACTTCGGCCCGCCGCACAGGCCCTGGCCACCCGCCTCGCCGCCGGCCCCACCGTCGCGCTGGCGAGCATGAAACGGGCTCTGAACTCGGCGGCGCTGCACAACCTGGCCGCGCACCTCGAGCTAGAAGCCACCCTCCAGCAGCGGCACGGTGCAACACACGACTACGCCGAGGGTCGATCAGCGTTCCTCGAAAAGCGGACCGCGGTATTCGAGGGGCACTGACACAATCCAACGGCGCTTTGGCTTGGATCGCTCGCTCGTAGCCAGAAGGCGCTCGACGCGGACAATCGGGTCGACGATCGATGCTCAGTTCAGGATTGATCCCGCGACCTCAACGGCGGCCAGCTGGCCAAACGCGGCCGCGATTGTCGCCGTCGGCGTCGAGATAGGGACCCTCAGCGCCCAGGCCATCGCCGTCGCCACGGCCATGCAGCAGTCGCAGCTTGTACATCTACGCCAACGTGAACGTCCCCCCTCGCGGTCCGCATGAGCGCGTCGGCAGCGACCACGCCTGGTCGGGTTGTTCAAGCGCGGGCCGCTACGGCCACGGCGGCATCCCATCGCCCTGCCTCGCCGAGCTGGCATCACGGTCGCCTATACGCGGTCTGCCAGACGATCGCCGCGTTGGAGGAACACATCGACACCGCCTTCCACGCCCACCCCGACGCGCCGATCCTCTCCAGCATTCCGGGCCTGGGTGTCGCCCTCGGCGCTCGGCTGCTGGCTGAGATCGGCGACGACCGCAGCCGCTTCGCTGACGCCCGAGGGCTCAAAGCCTTCGCCGGTGCCGCACCGGTCACGCGAGCGTCAGGCACCCGGGTTCCGCAGTTGGTGCAGTGCGATAGTCCGTGGCTTCGTGGGTTGACGTGCGGGAACGTGCCGTTTGCTGGGTGGACGGCGTGTATCTAGGGGATGGGGTTCGTGCTGGTCAGTGGCTCGCGGGTGTGAGCTGGTAGATCCTTGGGGGTGGGTCGAGGTGGAGGGCGTGGAGCAGGTCGCGTTGGGGTTGGGTGATCTCGGTTCGTTGCTGGAAGGTGCCGGCGGGCCCGGTGAAGGTGCCGATCTTGATGCGGTCGAGCTCGCGGCGGAGTGTCGGCCATGTGTGCCCGGTGGAGGTTTCGGCGATGCGGGCCAGCAGGAGGGCGAGCCAGCAGAGCAGGACGTGGGCGCGGATGCGGTCTTCCTTGCGGTGAAAGACCGGCCGCAGGTCGATGACCTGCTTCATGTCGCGCCAGCCGCGTTCGACTTCGAGGAGTTGCTTGTAGCCCAGGGCGATGTCCTCGGCGGTCATCGTGGGGTCGCTGGTGCGCAGCAGGTACTTGCCGTCGAGGTTCTCCTCGGTCTTGATCTTGGCGGCGTCGATGCGCAGGAGCCCGCCCGGGGTGACGCGGAGGTAGCGGTTCAGGCCGGGCTTGGTCGAGATTGTCGCGCGTCAGACTTTGTGGCTCAGGGGTTATGTAGGTCCCTGACCAGGAGGTAGAACGATGAGCCGTCCGCCGGTGTTTCCCGCTGAGGACAAGGTCCGGATCGTGCTGAGCGTGCTGTCCGGGGAGATGACCATCGCCGAGGCCGCTCGGCGGAACAAGGTGTCGGAACAGTCGATCGGCCGGTGGAAGGCCCAGTTCCTCGAGGGTGGGCGGGCCGGGATCGCCGAGGGCGGCAAGACCGGACCGTCGAGCCGGGAGGAGCAACTGCAGGCGCAGATCGACGAACTGACCACGGCGCTGGGTGAGGCGCACGTCGAGCTGCGGGTGTGGAAGAAGTCCGCTGAGCACCGCCTGGGCCCTTCGAGGATCTCGAGGTGATCCGCCAAGACGCGGCGATGCCGATCTCGAGATTCGCTGCGCTGGTTGGCATCCCGCGCCGCACCTACACCCGCTGGCTGGCCAAGGTCCGGGCCGGGTATCCGACCAAGGGGCCGTGGCCGACGCCAGCGGTGGAGGCAATCGAGCCGATCGTCGAGAAATACGCCGCGGACTGGCCGGCGTGGGGCCATCGCAAGATCCACGCCCTGATGCGCGCCGACGGGTACGACGTCTCGGTCTCCACGGTGGAGCGGGCGATGCGGCGACGCAACCTGCTGCAGCCTGTGGAGTATCAGCGGGAACGGCGCGAGCTCGCGAAGGCACGCAAGGCCGCGTTCGCCGACCCGCCCACCGGGCCAAACCAGGTGTGGCAGCTGGACTTCTCCGAGTTCGAGACCACCCGTGGCGGGATCTGGCGCATCCCCGGGTGCGCGGACTACTTCTCCAAGTACGAGTTTGGCTGGCACCTCGCGACGACCTGCAACGCCGCCGACGCCGAACTCGCCGTGCGGATCGCGATCGCCGAGGCGGAGCGGTTGGCCGGCGGTGTGCCCCTGGTCGAGCAGCTCGCCGACCCGGTCACCGGCAAGATCCGCCGGATCAAGCTGGTCACCGACAACGGTGGAGCGTTCAAAAGGGGCACGGTTCGCAGCGTTCGTCGCCTCCCGCCCCGAGCTGCTGCACATCCGCACACGGCGCCGCTCACCCGGCCAGAACGGCGTACGCGAGCGGGCGTTCGGGTCGCTGAAGTACGAGCACCTCTACCGGCTGGAGATCGACAACGGGCAGACCCTCGCGAGCGAGGCCGAGCGCTACCGGCACGTGTTCAACCACATCAGGCCGCACGAGGCGCTGGGCCTGCGCCGCCCGACCGAAGTCCACCAACAAGATCAACAGACACAACTTTCATCCCAAGAAAACTGAGCCAGGATCTTGACGCGGGACAAGATCACGCCGCGGAGCTCGGCTCGCTTGGTGGGGTTGAGGGCGTCGCTGCCGTCGATGAGTTCGGTGAGCTGGGCGACCAGCCGGGCTCGGGTGGCCGCGTCGCGGTCGGCGGCGTCGGGGTTGAAGCAGATGACGAACCGTTCATCCTCGCGGATGCGGACTTCCTTGACCCGGAGGTTGTCGCGGACCTCCTGGTAGCGGCCCTGCCGGGCGAGGGCCTCGTTCGCCTCGGCTGACCCGGACCGCAGTTTCTCGCCGATGATGTAGTGGTGGTCGCCTTGGCGCAGGTAGCTGCGGTTGGCGGCGGAGGCAAAGCCGCGGTCGGCGACACACACGATCCTGGACAGGGTCCAGTCCCGCATATCGTCTTTGACCTGCCGGATCAACGCCGAGTCGTTCGTGGCGCCGGGCCAGGACCAGACCCGCACGGGGATGCCGGTGCGGGTCACGGCCATCCCGATCACGATCTGCGGGAGGTCGTCGCGGTGGTCCTTGGACCTGCCGAACGAGCGGAACCCGCGCACCGTGTGCTCGTCGCTGACCTCCTGCTCGGGCACGGCCCGGCCCCGCTGGTCACGAGGCAGCGCCTCGTCAGCGTCCTCGGTTTCGAAGTAGGTGGAGGTGGTGTCGAAGAACAGCAGGTCGACCTCGAGGTTCAGCAGGTTGGCCACCTGGTGGAACACCTCTTCCTCGAGCTTGCCCGCGATCTCGATCAGCCAGTCCATCGCCCGGTAGCAGGCGTCGTCGGTGGTGGCGGGCAACCCATCGATGAACACGTCGTTGTTCACCCAGCCAGCCGCGGCGAGCTTCGAGGAAGGGGCCAGCGCCCGGTTAGCCACCAGCGCGAACAGCACCCGCTCCGCGGACGGATCAAGGCGACGGCCCTTGAGCAGCCGTTTCATCGTCTTGCCGATCTCCAGCCGCTGCCAGAGCCTGTCCAACACCCACACCCCGCCCAGCGGCCGGGACTCCACGAATACCAGCCCGTCGGCCGTCGCGGCGAGCGCGGCATCGGGGTCGAGGAACCGGGTGACCGAGGCGACCAGCCGCTGCAGCGCCTCCCGGTTGGAGGCGTCCTCCCGGCCGAAGTTGTAGACGACCTGCACCTTCGATCGCTTCGCCGTCGGGTCCCACACATTGTGCGCCAACTGCAGGTAGCGGACCACGGAACCGTCCTTGTTCCGCCGGGGCGTCGACCGCAGATACATGGACTAGAACCTAGCGTCTAACCGCAGGCAGAGCATAGCGACCGCGAACTAGCGTGTATCTAGGCCGAGGTCCGAGTCCCAGCACCCTCAACACCGCTGAGCAGCAGCTTCACCCCCATCCGTGGCCCAGAACCCCGATCAGCTGCGGAACCCGGGTGGGAGCGCGGCGTGGGAGCAAATTGGGAGCGGCCGTATGCGCTGAACCGCAGTGAACGGCTCCATACGTCGGTCAACCGCTCCGCCCTGACCTGCAGAAGTCTTGTTTCCGCAGGTTAGGGCGGATGTGGGTCTACGTTGACACGGTAGAGGTCACTGGTCCAATCCCGAGCATCGCTGACGAGGCATACATACTGGTCAGTGACCCGATGGTGATCTTCAGCGACGCGCCGCTCTGACGTGGGGCACCTATGCGTGCCTGACTGGTCGACCGGCGCCGGTTGGTACGCGCTCACGGCCAGCCGGAGGAGGTTGCGCAGGGAAAGTTGGGCATGGACTGTCCCCAACGGGCCCGTATTTCGGAGTTCAGGGATGTCACCAGCAGCGAACCCAGCACGCGATGGAGGCATCCGTGACCGATCCGAGGCACGCTCGCGGCGACGTCCCACCAGCCCGATACCGAGACCACTCCGGCCCCGGCCGGAAGACCCAGCACGGGACACTGCCGTCACGGCCGCACTCCTCATGTCCCCAGACACGGCGCGTCGCCATCACAGCGGGGAGGCAGACAGCATGACCGCACTCCCCCGCCCTCGCCCACGTCACGGCATCGCTCGCCCGCACACCACTCCCCCGGCCGGCAGGGTCGGAAAGCCCGCAGCGGAACAGCAACCAACTCTCCCGCAGCCCGGCGAAACCGAGCCTCTGCTGTACACCCCCGAGCAAGCCGCCGAACTGCTACAAGTCCGCCCGTCCTGGTTGCGCCGCAAGGCCGCCGCCCGCGCCGTGCCCTGCCGGTATGTCGGTAAACACTTGCGCTTCTCACGCGCCGACATCACCGCCATCGCCGAGGCCAGCGCCACGCCACCTCGCCAACCCCGACGCACATTTGGCGGCTGATTCTCGATACCAGGAAACAGCTTCACCCGATCGACGAGGCTCTTTACGCTGACCGCTTGATTATTGACCGGACACGGAGCGTCCATCTGTCCGTCAATCCACCCCACATCCCACGAGAAGGGAAGCATCGGCATGGCTTTCGTGGAAAAACGTGGACGCAACTCGTGGCGTGTCCGTTACCGCAAAGATGACGGCGGGTTCGGCACCATCACCGGGTTCACCTCGAAAAAGGCAGCCGAGGCCAAAGCCGTGGAAATCGAGGCCGACCAGCGCCGCGGCACCTTCCTCGACCCTGACGCCGGGAAGCTGTCGCTGGCCGAATGGTCGGTCACCTGGTTCGACGCCCTGGACGTGGCCGAGACCACCGCCGCCCAATACCGCAGCCTGGCCCGCAACCACATCCTCTCCCGCTGGGGCAACACCCGCCTGGACGCGATCTCCGGTCTCGCCGTGCACACCTGGGGCAAGAAGCTCCGCGCCGACGGCTACGCGGTCTCCACCGTGGCCACCATCATCAAGATCATGTCGATGATGCTGGCCGACGCCGTCGACGAGCGCCTCATCCCCGCCAACCCCATCCAACCGCGCCGCCGCGGCCGACGCCGCCACCAGCCCCGCACCGAACGGTTGTGGGCCACACCCGAGCAGGTACTGTCCATTGCCGCCCAAGCCGCGGCGCTCGTCGGCAACTGGGCCGCGGTACTCATCATCACGGCCGCGTGGACCGGCGCCCGCTGGGGCGAACTGGCCGGACTCCAGCGCATCAACACCCACCTCGACGACGGCATCATCGTCATCGACCCCGACATCGGCGCCCTGCACGAGGTCGGCGGCAGGCTGGAACTCGGGCCGCCCAAGACCGCCGAGTCCGCGCGCACCATCACGCTTCCCCCGTTCCTGATCGACCTGCTCCGCGCCCATCTCGACACCCACGACCACGCGCACGTGTTCGTCACCGCCGAACACGAACTCCTGCGCCGGTCGAACTTCGCCCGCCGCGCCCTGCGCCCCGCCACCGACGGCAACCTCCACGGCAAGCGCCCCCGCGTGCACCTCCAACCGATCGTGCCCGGCCTGGTCTTCCACGGGCTCCGGCACAGCCACAAAACCTGGATGATCGCCGACGGCATCCCCGACGTGGCCCAAGCCCGACGGCTCGGCCACAAGATCCCCGACAAGATCGAAGACATCTACTCCCACGTCGCCGCCGAAGTCGAAACCCGCCTCATCGACGCGCTCCAACGCCGCTGGACCACCGCGCTGACCAGCCTGGCGACCACCGGCGACGCCGGTCCGACCCGCGCCGGCAGGCTGGCACTGCCAGCCGCCTCGGCGCCGCCGCTGCGCACCACCGCGTAACCGCGCCACCACACGCACGTTTTCCAGATTCGCCACCTCCACGGAGGTGGCGAATCCGCTTTCTAGCGCGGTACCGGGCCGGTTACACCCAGCCCGACCGGCCCTGCGGCCGATGCGCCATCCCGTGGTCTCCCATCTGACAGGTGGCATGGGATGGTCGCGTCCGCAACCGTCTTCCGGCCCGCACGCGCCGCGTCAACCCCCACACCCGCACCCAACACACCCCGTCGACCACCAACCGCCCCCAGGGGCCCCATCAGCAGCCGCAACGCGCCCCATCTGCGGTGAACCGACCCCGACCAGATCAGCGTCGGAGACCGTTGACGCTCGTTCGGCGCCGTTGGTCACACCCGGACTGGGAGAGGCACGTTCCGCGACCCCAGATGCCCGTTGGGTCAACGACGAACAAGATCGTCTCCCAATTTTCTCCCACTAGGCCGTGTTGATCTTGATTCGGACCACAGTGGACTATCAGGCAAGATCGACACCAGAACACAAAAAGGCCCGCTGACCTGGGCTTTCACCCAGAACCAGCGGACCCTTCCGGCCGTCGGGACGACAGGATTTGAACCTGCGACCCCTTGACCCCCAGTCAAGTGCGCTAACCAAACTGCGCCACAGCCCGTGTGCCGCCCAGCCTAGCGTCTGCGGGCTGCCGACATCCGGGTGACCCCGGGGCCGCCCGGACAGGTCGCGAAATGATCACCAACGAGTCTCAACCGGTCGTCGGATGCCGTCCGGCTGCTCCATTCGGTTAACGGCGGAACTGTGTCCGGCGACACAACGTCACACAGGCGTCGATGACCAGCGGGGAAAGGCACAGCGATGACCGGGGGCGACGAACTCAACCATCGGGAGCGGGCGACGCTGCGGGCGGTGGCTCGCGGCGGCGCCGAGATCACCCTGAGCGTGGAGCCGGATCTGTTCATCGACGGGCTCGCGTGCTGTGACCAGAGCACCGTCCACCGCCTTGCTCATCGTGGCCTGATCAGGCCGAGCCGCCCCGGTTCGGCAGGCGAACGGGTTCCCGCGGAGATCACCGACGTGGGCCGCGCGGCGCTCGGCGCTATACCGCAATCCGGGCAAGCAGCGTGACACGTTTGTGTCGTCGGCCACATTGAGACAGTGTGATCTAGGTATCACGGGCTTTAATGGAAGGCAACATCCCGGCGACAGGTCGGGAAGCAGGAAGGGAGCGCGACCGTGTCTGGGCCGGTCGTCGAGTTGAACCATCGAGAGCGGGCCACCCTGCGAGCGGTGGCCCAGAACATGGCCGAACTCACCTGCAGCCGCGTACCGGACCTCTTCATCGACGGGTTGGCCTTCTGCGATCAGGCCACCGCGCGTGAACTGGTCCGTCGTGGCCTTATCGCCGCGGTACGGAAGGGGCGCGCGGGCGAGCGCGTACCCGCCGTGCTGACCGAGGCGGGCCGGGCAGCGCTCAACATCGCGCCCGCGGCCTGACAAGCCCGCTCGGCGAGACGTGCCGCTTCGTCGGGGCGTCCGACCAGTCGGCGGCCGCCCCGACGAAGCCGGCATCACCGCTACTTCTTCTTCGCCGACTTCCGCGGACGCTTCTCCCGGATCCGCAGGTTGATCCGGATCGGGCTACCCACGAACCCGAACCGTTCCCGCAGTTTTCGCTCCAGGAAGCGCCGATAGCTCGCCTCCAAGAACCCCGTGGTGAACAGCACCACCGTCGGTGGCCGCGTGGACGCCTGCGTGGCGAACAGAATCTTCGGCTGCTTGCCGCCCCGAACCGGCGGCGGGGTCGCGGCGACGAGCTCGGACAGCCACCCGTTGAGCTGCCCGGTCGGCACCCGCTGATCCCACGACGCCAGCGCCCTGCGCATGGCCGGGGCGAGCTTCTGCACGGCGCGCCCGGTGAGCGCCGAGATGTTCACCCGCTCGGCCCACGGGATCCGCTTCAGGCCCCGGTCCAGCTCGCGCTCGAGCTGATACCGCCGCTCCTCGTCGACCAGGTCCCACTTGTTCATCGCCAGCACGCAGGCGCGCCCCGACTCGACCACCATGCTCAGCACTCGCAGGTCCTGCTCGGCGATCGGTTCGCTGGCGTCCAGCAGCACCACCGCGACCTCAGCGGCATCGATCGCCGACTTGGTGCGCAGTGACGCGTAGTACTCCGTCCCCCGCGCGGTACGCACCCGCTTACGAAGGCCTGCGGTGTCGACGAAACGCCACTTGTCGCCGTCCAGTTCGACGATCGAGTCCACCGGGTCGACCGTGGTACCGGCGACCTCGTGCACCACGCTGCGGTCTTCCCCGGTCAGCTTGTTGAGCAGGCTCGACTTCCCCACGTTCGGCTTGCCGACCAGCGCCACGCGGCGCGGGCCACCGGTGACGACACGCTCCGGAGGGGCGTCGGGCAGTGCCTTCACGACCGCATCCAGCAGATCACCGGACGCGCGGCCGTGCAGCGCGCTCACCGGGTACGGCTCCCCCAGCCCCAGGTTCCACAGCGCCGCCACGTCCGGGAGCAGCCGTTCGTCGTCCACCTTGTTCGCCGCGAGCAACACCGGGCGCTTCGAACGCCGCAGGGTTCTGGCCACCGCTTCCTCGGTCGCCGTGGCGCCCACGGTGGCGTCCACGACCAGCAGCACCACGTCCGCGGTGGACATCGCCAGCTCGGCCTGCGCGGTGACCGCCGCCTGCAAGCCCTTGGCGTTCGGCTCCCAGCCGCCGGTGTCGACCAGGGTGAAGCGGCGCCCTGCCCACGCGGCGTCGTAGGCGACCCGGTCCCGGGTCACGCCCGGCGTGTCCTGCACGACCGCTTCCCGCCTGCCGAGGATCCGGTTGACCAGCGTCGACTTGCCCACGTTCGGCCTGCCGACCACCGCGACCACCGGCTGCTCCTGCAGCTGCTCGCCGTCGTCGGCCGCCGACGCCACGCCGGCGGCGTCGACCTCGGCGAACTCCGACTCCGATTCCCAGGTGCCGCCGATGTCCCCGAGAACCTCCGGCATCTCGCCGACGGAGTACTCCTCGCTCATAGGGCCTCACTCCTGCCCGGGGCAGCACGACCCGCCCCGGCACGCCATTTGTCCAGCTCGGCGACGGTCGCCGCGAGCCGGGACCGCAACGTCTCCGTTCCGGCCAGCAAACCTTCCCGGCCGCGCGCCACCTCGAGGGTGAACGGTTCGCCGAACAGCAGATCCACGGTCGGCCGGAAGCGTCGCCTGCTCCCCGGCGGGCGCGCCGTGCCACGAGCGGCCACCGGCACCACTCGCGCACCCGATGCGCGCACCAACCAGGCCGCACCGTGTTCAGCCTTCTCGACATTACCGGAACCGCGCGTGCCCTCGGGAAACACCGCGACCAAGCCACCGCTGCGCAGCAGCCGGACGGCGTCCAGCAGCGGCGTGCGGTCGGGTTCGCCGCGCCGCACCGACAACTGGCCGATCCGGCGCAGCAACGTGCCGGTGAGGCCGCCGAGCGAGTCGAACAGCTCCTCCTTGACCAAGAACACCGAACGCCGCGGAACCAGCCCGAAGATCAGCTGCGGCTCGATCAGCGACGTGTGGTTGGCGATCAGCACCACCGGGCCGGTCCTCGGCACGCGGTCGACGTGGTGCACGCGGATGCGGTACGCAGGGCGGTACAGATGCCGGGCTATCCCCCGCGCCAGGTCGTGCAGCAGCGGGCTCGCTCCCGCAGGCAGACCCGAGTCGTTCACTGTGGCGCTCCGGTGGTGTCCAACAAGTCGCGCTGGGACAACAACTCCAACAATGCGGTCACCACCTGCTCGATGTCGAGCTCGCTGGTGTCCAGATGAACAGCGTCCTCCGCCGGCCGCATCGGATTGACCGCCCTGGTGGAATCCAGCCGGTCCCGGCGATCCACCGCCGCGCGCACCGACGCCTGCTCCGCCGGACGGCCTGCCGCGCTGTCCTGCGCCGCGCGACGCGCCGCGCGCACGTCGGGATCGGCGGTCAAGAACACCTTCAGCCCGGCATCCGGAACCACGACCGTGCCGATGTCGCGGCCTTCGACGACCATGCCGCCTGCCGACTCCAGCCCGGCGGCGATCAGTTCGCGCTGCAGCGTGACGAGGCGCTCGCGCACCGCCGGGACGGCCGCGACCGCGGAGACCGAGGCCGTGACCTGCTCGCCGCGGATCTCCGCGCTGACGTCCTCCTCCCCCAGTTTCACGGAAGGCGAACATGGGTCGGTGCCGACCACGACATCGGCTTTCGCGGCGACTGTGGCCAAGGCCTCACCGTCGCTCAGGTCCGCCCCCGAGCGCAGCGCCGCGACCGTCACGGCCCGGTACATCGCGCCCGTGTCCAGGTAACCAGCCCCGAGTCGCTGCGCCAAACGCCTGGCAACGGTGGTCTTCCCCGTGCCGGACGGGCCGTCCAACGCGACCACGCCACGCAGCACTGCAGTCACGGTCACTCCCTTTTTCCTCGGCTGAAACCCGGTGGTTCATTCTGCCTGCTGCTGTACACCACGTGCGGCTGGGATACGTTAGGCACGTGAACGTAGAAGTCACCCCGCTACCCGGCATCGGTGTGCGCAAGGACTTCGCGATCAGGGCAGGCAAACGCATCGGCGTGATCACCCATCGCGATGGCGGCATCGAGCTCATCGTGTCACGCACCGACGACCCGGACGCTTGTCTTGCATCCATCCCGCTGACCACGGACGAGTCGGCGACCTTGGGCAACCTGCTCGGCGCGCCGCAGCTGGTCGCCCAGCTCACCGAGGAGCATCGCGACGTCCCCGGCATCATGACCAAGCAGCTGCCGATCCCGGAGGGTTCTCCCTTCGACGGACGCACGCTGGGGGATACCGAGATGCGAACTCGTACGAAAGTGTCGATCGTTGCCGTCATGCGCGCCGGTCAGGTGCTGCCGTCACCCGGTCCCGAACTCACCTTCACCGCAGGTGACCTGCTGGTGTGCGTGGGCACCGCCGAGGGCTTGGCTGCCGCTGCGAAGTTGCTGAAGAAGGGCTGATCCGTGGGAAGCACCGCACTTGAGTTGATCCAGCTCGGTGCCGTCTTCTTCGGATTGGGCTTACTGGGGAGGCTGGCGCAACGCATCGGGATGTCGCCGATCCCGCTCTATCTGGTGGGGGGACTGTTCTTCGGCCACGGCGGCGTCGTCGAACTGCACATCGATTCGTTCACCGAGCTCGCAGCCGAGATCGGTGTCGTTCTGCTGCTGCTCATGCTCGGCCTGGAGTACTCGGCAGCGGAACTGGTCACCGGACTGAAACGCTCCTGGGTGGCCGGTGCGGTGGACCTGGTGTTGAACGCTCTGCCGGGTGCCGTCGTGGCGCTGATCCTGGGCTGGGGCCCGGTCGGCGCACTCGTGATGGCCGGCGTCACCTATATCTCCTCGTCCGGCATCATCGCGAAGATTCTGGGCGACCTGGGCCGGATGGGTAACCGCGAGACGCCGGTGGTGCTGGCCATCCTGGTGCTCGAAGACTTGGTGATGGCGCTCTATCTGCCCATCCTCACCGCCGTACTGGGCGGCGTCAGCCTGGTTGCCGGACTGACGACGGTGGGTATCTCGTTGTTCGTCGTCTCCGGCGTCCTGCTGATCGCGGTGAAGTTCGGCCGGTTCGTCTCCGCGGTGCTCTACTCGGAGGATCGGGAGATCTTCCTGCTCAAGCTGCTCGGATCGGCGTTGCTGGTCGCGGGTATCGCGGCCGCATTGCAGGTCTCCGCGGCCGTCGGCGCCTTCCTGCTGGGCATCGCGATCGCGGGCCCGGCGGCGCACACCGCCGCGCAGCTGCTGGAGCCGTTGCGTGATCTGTTCGCGGCGATGTTCTTCGTCGCGTTCGGTCTGAGCACCAACCCGAGCGACATCCCGCCGGTCCTGGTCTTCGCGCTGATCCTGGCGGTGGTCACCGCAGCGACCAAGATGGCCACCGGCTGGATCGCGGCGGCGAGATCCGGAGTCGGCCGCAAAGGCCGCGTCCGTGCCGGAGCAGCGCTCGTGGCGCGCGGTGAGTTCTCCATCGTCATCGCGGGCCTGGCCGTGTCGTCCGGCGCGGCGCCACCACAGCTCGCGGCGTTGGCGACGGCCTACGTGCTTCTGATGGCAGTCCTCGGCCCGATCGTGGCCAGGGTGGCCGAGCCGGTAGCTCAGCGCGTCATGAAGCCGGCGACCGCACCCACCGCGGCCTGACGGGTCACTGCTCCAGCACGGCGTGCAGGGACGAGATCTCCTGCTGGGTCAGCTCGCGCAGCGTGCCGGGCTTGAGGTCACCGAGACGCACGTCGGCGATCGCGGTGCGCACCAGCCTGCGCACCGGGTGGCCGACGGCGTCGAACATCCGGCGGACGATGCGGTTGCGGCCCTCGTGCAGCACCACCTCGACGAGCGTCCGCCCGGACAGCTTGTCGACGACCTTGTAGCCGTCGACCGCGACCGGCCCGTCGTCCAGCTCGATCCCGGCGCGCAGCTGCTTGCCCAGGGTGCGCGGCACCGCGCCCTCGACCTCGGCCAGGTAGGTCTTGAGCACCTCGAACGACGGGTGCATCAGCCGATGGGCCAGGTCGCCGTCGTTGGTCAGCAGCAGCAAGCCTTCGGTGTCGGCGTCGAGCCTGCCGACGTGGAAGAGCCGCTCGGGGCGGTCGCGCACCAGGTCGCCGACGCACGGGCGGCCGCGCTCGTCACGCATGGTCGTGTGCACACCGGCCGGCTTGTTCAGCGCCAGGTACACCATGCCGGAACGCACCTCGATGCGCCGGCCGTCCACCTTGATGACCGCGCGCTCGGGATCGACGCGCCTGCCCTGTTCGCGCACGGTCTCGCCGTCCACGCTCACCCGTCCCTGCGCGATGAGTTCTTCGGCTGCCCGGCGCGAAGCGACGCCTGCTCGGGCGAGCACCTTCTGCAAGCGGACACCTTCGACGTTCTGCTTGTCGGCCATGCTCGCTCTCAGTGGAAGTCTCGGTCGGTCACAGGTCGTCGATCGAGTCGACCTCGGGCAACAGCGGCGCGATCGGCGGCAGGTCGTTCAACGAGCTCAGGCCGAGCCGCTCGAGGAACAACTCCGTCGTCTCGTACAGCGTGCCACCAGTCTCCGGGTCGGTACCGGCCTCCGCGATCAGCCCCCGGGCCAACAGGGTGCGGATCACGCCGTCGACGTTCACGCCACGCACCGCAGCGACCCGCGCGCGCGTGACCGGCTGCCGGTAGGCGATGACCGCCAGCGTCTCCAGCGCCGCGCGGGTCAGCTTCGAGCGCTGGCCGTCGAGCAGCAACTTCTCCACGTACGGCGCGTAGACGTCCCGGGTGTAGAAGCGCCAGCCGTCGCCGACCCGGCGCAGGTCGATGCCGCTGCGGCGATCCTGCAGATCGTTGGCCATCGTGCGCAGGGCTTCGGTCACCCGGTCGACCGGTTGCTCCAGCGCAGACGCGAGCGTCGCCTCCCCGACCGGCGCGTCCACGACAAGCAGCAGCGCCTCCAGCGCCGACATCAGCGCCTCGTCGGAGGTCAGATCCGGCAGCGGGTCATTGGCCATCGCGACCGGCTCGTCGTCGGCCTCGGAGCCGGCGCCCTCGTCCTCGGTCGCGGCACCCTCAACAGCCACGGTGCCTGCGTCGAGGGTTGTGTCTGCGTCGTCCAGCTCGGGTTCCTGGCCGACCGCCTCCGGGCGTTCATCGACCGCGGTGGACTCCTGCGGCTCGTCGGCCGCTGCCGTCCCGCTCACGCGTAGTCCTCCTCCTCGGTACTGGCCAGATCCGCCTCGGAGGCCGCCTTGGCCTCCTCGACCGTCCCCCCGGTCCACCGCACCCGCAGCTCGCCCAGCGGGTCCTGCTGGTCGAACTGCACCACCGTCTCCCGGTACAGCTCCAGCAGCGCCAGGAACCGTCCGACCACGATCATCGTGGTCTCGCAGTCGGCGACCAGTTCGGCGAACGTCGCCTCGCCACGTTCGGCCAGCCGTACCCGCAGCACCGCCGCCTGCTCGCGAACCGACACCTTGGTGGCGTGCAGGTGGTCCAGCGACACCGTCGGCGGCGGCTTGGGCCGGAACACCGCGGCGGCGATCTCGGCGAACGCCGCCGCATCCACCCCGAGCATGACCTCGGGCAGCAGTTCGACGTAGCGTTCCTCGAGCGAGACCGACCGCGGATAACGCCGCAGCGCCCCTGCCTCGAGTTCCGCGAACAGCGCCGCCACCTGCTTGTACGCCCGGTACTGCAACACGCGGGCGAACAACAGGTCGCGGGCCTCCAGCAGGGCGAGGTCTTCCTCGTCCTCCACCTCACCGGACGGCAGCAGACGCGCCGCTTTCAAATCCAGCAGCGTCGCCGCGATGACCAGGAACTCGGTGGTCTCGTCCAGGTTCCATTCCGGGCCGAGCTGGCGGGTGTGCGCGATGAAGTCGTCGGTCACCTGGTGCAGGGCGACCTCGGTGACATCGAGTTCGTGCTGCGAGATCAGCTGCAGCAGCAGGTCGAACGGCCCCTCGAAGTTCTCCAGGCGCACCCGGAACTTCGGCCGACCCTCCGGCTGCTCGTCGGGCTGGTCCACCGTGTCCGACGCCGGGCCGGAAGTGTCGTCCGTGGCCACGATCACGCCACGGTCTCCTCGGGCCCGTCGGCATCGGTGGGCTCGGCCTGCGCGGCCTCCTCGTCGTCGCTGCTGAGCCTGCGCACCAGGACCGATTCGGGGCCGGAGGCCTCCAGATCGGCCAGCATCACCGCGACCGCCTCCCGGACCAGCCTGCCGCGATCGACCCGCAGGTCGTGCTCGGCGCGCAGGGTCAGCCGCGCCTGCTCGAGCGCGATCAGCTCCTGCTGTGACAGATACACCGTGATCTTGGTGTCGTGTTTGACTCGTGGCGACCCGCGCCGCGGGACCCGCCGCGTCGCCCCTCCCCGATCCGTGCCGAGGTCCGCCGTCTTGCGGAAGAACAGATCGGACGCACCGGGCAACCGCGCCCGTCGACTCACCGCAGAATCACCTCACGGGCCAGCTGCCGATACGCCTCGGCACCTGCGGACTTGGGAGCCCAGCTGGTGATCGGCTCACCGGCCACCGTGGTCTCCGGGAACCGGACCGTCCGGTTGATCACCGTGTCGAACACCTTGTCGCCGAACGCCTCCACCACGCGCGCCATCACTTCCTTGGAGTGCAGCGTGCGCGGGTCGAACATGGTGGCCAGGATCCCGGTGATCTCCAGGTCCGGGTTGAGCCGCTCCCGCACCTTGTCGATGGTGTCCATCAGCAGGGCCACCCCACGCAGGCTGAAGAACTCGCACTCGAGCGGGATGATGATGCCGTGCGCCGCGGTCAACGCGTTGACCGTCAGCAGGCCCAGCGACGGCTGGCAGTCGATGAGCACGTAGTCGTAGTCGCCCAGCACCGGCTTGAGCACCCGCAGCAGGCTGTGCTCGCGGCCGACCTCGGCAACGAGCTGCACCTCGGCCGCCGACAGGTCGATGTTGCTGGGCAGCAGGTCGCACCCTTCGATCCCGGTCGGCCGCAGCACGTCCCGCACGTCGCAGGACTGCTCCATGATCGCGTTGTAGATCGTCCGGTCCAGCTCGTGCGGCTGCACACCCAACCCGACCGACAACGCGCCCTGCGGGTCGAAGTCGACCAGCAGCACCTTGCGCCCGTACTCGGCCAGCGAAGCCCCGAGGTTGATCGTCGACGTGGTCTTGCCGACGCCACCCTTCTGGTTGCACATGGCCAGCACGCGCGCCGGGCCGTGCTCCTTCACCGGCGGCGGTGTGGGGATCTCGCGCAACGGGCGTCCGGTCGGGCCCACCCGTGCCTGGGTGCCGTTGGTGTCGGCTCCGTTGACCTGGTCGACCTCGTCGGCGCCCGGGCTCTTGGTCGCCGTCATCGTGAGTGGCTCGAATGTCGACATAGCGAGAAGGCTCCTTGCCGTGGCTGCTGTCGGAAGCCTAAGCACCGGGCGCGGCAACGAACAAAGCGGCTCGCCGTTGTGGCCCGCGATTCGTCCGCAAATCCGCAGCAACCGGCCGCATTTTCGATGCCTACCGCTTGCGTACGACCAGCACCGCGGAATCCACCCGCGGGGGCGGGTGAAACGCCGAACGTGGCAGCGACCGGCCGATGCGCGCACGCCACCGTCGCGGTACCCGCGCGGGATCGGTGAACCGGCGCACGACCGCGCGCTGCAACACGAGATCGGCGGCGACCATCCCGGACGGCGTCTTCAGCAACTTGCGCAGCAGCTCGCTACTGATCGAGTACGGCGGGCTCGCCACCACCCGAAACGGACGCCGCGGCAACACGAGTTCGCGGGCGTCGACACGCAGCACCGTCACCGGTTGGCCGGCGAAGCGTTCTTGCAGTTCCTCGGCTCGAGCGGGGTGCGGTTCGATCGCCAGCACACGCGCCCCGGCGGCCACCAGGTGCTTGGTCAGGGCGCCTTTCCCGGCGCCGATGTCCAGCACGTACTGCCCGGGACGCACGTCGGCGTCGGCGACCACGCGGGCCGCCCATTCGTCAGCGAGCGGATGCCAACCCCACGCCCGACGCGATCGCCGGGCGCCGGACACGGCGCACCATCACCATGTACGTCATGCCGGTCACGGTAGTGATCACCGCCGTCACGGTCGAACGAATTTTTCCGGCGTCCGCGGCGTAGCGGACGACGCCGACTTCGGCCCTGGCGGAGTCCATCAACCACATGATCGCCAGCGTGCCGTCGTGCGGATCGACGATCCTCGCCAGCACCGGCCGACTCGGCGATCGGTCAGGCCGACCCCGTCGCCGACGACCTCCCCGCTGGTGACGGTTCGCCCGTCAGCCGCCACGATGAGCCGGCCCGCTACAGCACGGTGCGCACGGCAGCGTCCCAGTATTTGCTGAACTCGTCGTTGACACGCTGCGCCATGGTGTCCTGCGTCTCTCCTGGCTGAACATTGATGTCGAGAATGAAATACACGCAAGGACCTTGCAGGCTCGTATGCGTCCTGATCTCCGAACACCACATCTCGGTACGCCAGTGCCGGTCCAAGGCGTGCAAGGCGGGTCCCTTGGTGGCTTGCACCAGACGGTCCATCACCGCGGAGGACACCACTCTGTCGCTCTCCGTGTCGCCCAGCTCGAGTACGTATCGGAACGCTTTGCGGCCCCCGTGCGTGCTGCGTCCTTGCCCCGTCTTCTTCCTGAACCATCGCACTGGTGCCATGCCTCCTTGATGGCCCTCGCGCATCAGCTGGGTACAGCTCGTAGGGCCGGTGCGCCGGATCCTACGAGCGACAGCGAAGCGTTGTCGACGTCACGTCACGTATCGACCAGCGCAGTTCGGATCAGGCGGTTGGTCCGCATCCACAGGACATCCATGAACGAAGGCCCGCCGCGATCGGACCGGTGTCTCAGGTGTCCGCGGCGTAGCGGACGCCGACCTCGGCCCTGGCGGAGTCCATCAGCCGCATGATCGCCAGCGTGTCGTCCAGCGGGATCAGCGGGCTCTCCGTCAGCCCTTCCCGCAGGCAGCGTTCGACCTCGGCGATTTCCGGGCCGAACCCGTTGCCGACGATCGGTTGCAGCACCTCCTCGCTGGTGACGGTCCGGCCTTCCGCTTGCTCGACGATGAGCCGCTCCGGGCGGTAGAACGGCCTGTCCAGCGTCAGTGAGCCCTTCGTGCCCACGACGATCCCCCGCTGCGGCGTCGCGGCCATGGTCGTGCACGACACGTGGGCGAACCGGTCGTCGTCGTACTCCCACTGCATGGCCATCGTCTGATCGGCGCCGGTCGGAGCCAATGCGCCGGTCGCCCGCACACGATCCGGCTCGCCCAAGAAGATCCACGCGAACGTCACGGCGTACACGCCCAGGTCGAGCAGGGCCCCGCCGCCGAGGTGCAGATCGTAAAGCCGGTGCGCCGGGTCGTAGGGGAACAGCAGGCCGTTGTCCACGGTCACGCTGCGCAGCTCGCCGATACGACCCTCATTCGCCAGCTGCAACGCGGTGCGGATCAGGCCGTTGGTCCGCATCCACATGCCTTCCATGCAGAACAGCCCTCGACTGCGTGCCGCGTCGATGACCTCGGCGGTCTGCCGCGCATTCAGCGTGAACGACTTCTCGATCAACGCGGGCTTGCCCGCCTCGAAGGTCTGCAACGCCTGTTCGTAGTGCTGACCGTGGGTGGTCGCGATGTAGACGACGTCGACTTCGTCGTCCGCCAGTAGCTCGGCGTACGAACCATACGAGCGGCGGGCACCGTGGGTCTCGGCGAAGGCGCGGGCGCGTTCGGCGTCACGTGCGGCCACCGCGACGAGTTCGCTGCCGCGCGCGGTGCGCAGGTCGCCGGCGAACTTGCCGGCGATACGGCCCGCACCCAGGAATCCCCAGCGGATCGGTCGGTCGGGATCGGCTGCGTTCACCATGGCACTATCCCCTGGCTCGCGGATGCGCCGTCGCGTACACCTCGCGCAGCGTGTTGACCGTCACCAGTGTGTACACCTGCGTGGTGGTGACCGATGCGTGTCCGAGCAGCTCCTGCACCACGCGCACGTCTGCGCCGCCTTCGAGCAGGTGCGTGGCGAACGAGTGCCGCAACGTGTGCGGGGAAACGTCGGCTTTGATCCCTGCGCGCTCGGCGGCGACCTTCAGTACGTGCCACGCACCCTGCCGCGACAGCCGTCCCCCGCGAGCGTTGAGGAACAGCGCGGGCGTCGTGCTGAGGCGCTTGGTGCGCGCCGCGAGCGCCGGACGGGCACGCACCAGATACGCCTCGACGGCATCCAACGCGGGCCGACCGACAGGGACCAGACGCTGTTTGCCACCCTTTCCGTCGAGCACCACGGTTCGCTGGTCCGCATCAAGATCGTCCACGTCGAGCCCGACGGCCTCGGAGATCCGCGCACCCGTGGAGTACAACAGCTCCAGCAGTGCCCGGTCGCGCAGCGCGAGCTCGTCATCGTTGCCCGTCACGTCCAGCAGCCGCAACACGTCGTCGACCGGCAGCGCCTTCGGCAACCGACGCGGTGGTGGCGGCGGTTTGACCTCCCGCGCGACGTCACGAGGCACCAGGCCCTCTTTGACCGCGAAGCGATGCAACCCGCGGACGGCGACCAGCGCACGCCCCGCGGAGGAGGCCGCCAACGGCGGGAAGTCCTCGGTGCCTTCCCGCAGCGACACGAGGAACGCTGTGATGTCGGCGGATTCCACCGCGGCCAAGTCGGTGCGACCGAGCGCGTCCAGATGGGCCCGATACCGACGCAGGTCCCTGGCGTAGCTGTCCACCGTGTTGCGGGCCGTTCCCCGTTCCACCACCAGATGGTCCAGAAACGCCCGGATCGCGCGGTCCGGCCGGATGCCGCTCATGGCTGCACCATAGTCCCGCCTGGGGCCGTCCGCGGGCAGGCGCGCGCTGGTCAGGAACGCTTTCGTGCCGCGAACGCACGCGGCCTGTCCTGCCACGGAGCGTCCGCCGGTCTGGCAGGCACCCCGTGATTCAGCACCGCGTCCGCGGCGAGCACCCCGCTGACCGTCGCGCCGTTGATCAGCTCCCCGGTCAGGCAGCGTTGCACCGCCTCCCGCAGTGGCATGCGGTGCAGCACGATGTCGCGCTCCTCGTCGTCATCGTCGAGAATCTTGCGGCCGACCTCGGTGAGGTCTCGCGCCAGGTACACCCGGACCATTTCGTCGGTGAACCCGGCGGAAGCGGCGACGTCGACCAGCGTGTCCCAGCGCTCGGCCTTCAGGCCCGCTTCCTCCAGCAGTTCGCGTTGCGCGGTGCGCAGCGGGTCCTCCCCCGCTACGTCCAGCAACCCGGCCGGGAGTTCCAGCAGCCGACGGCCGATGGGATGCCGGTACTGGTGCACCAGGGTCACGCACTGCTCGTCGTCGACCGCGGCGATGGCGACCGCGCCGAGGTGCTCGACCACCTCCCGGTGGGCCGTGCCGCCGCCCGGCATCGCGACCTCGTCGATGCGGAGCCCGACGACCCGGCCGATGTGCACGTCGGTGCTGGACACGACGGTGAACTCGTGCTCGCCGGGCCGCGGATCGCCCGTTCGGCCGGCCGGCCGGGTGTCGGTCACGGCAGCGGCAACCGTTCCGCGGCCTGGTACTTCACGGCCGCTTCGATGAACGCGTCGAACAGCGGGTGCGGCCTGGTCGGCCTGCTCTTGAACTCCGGGTGCGCCTGGGTGCCGACGAAGAACGGGTGCACGTCCGCGGGCAGCTCGACGAACTCGACCAGCTTGCCGTCCGGCGAGGTACCGGAGATCACCAGGCCTGCTTCGGTCAGCTGCTTGCGGTAGGCGTTGTTCACCTCGTAGCGGTGCCGGTGGCGCTCGGACACCTCGGTGGTGCCGTAGGCCTTGGCCACCTGCGTGCCGTCCACCAGCTTCGCGGGCCACGCGCCCAGCCGCATCGTGCCGCCCATGTCCTTGGCGCCGGAGACGACGTCCAGCTGCTCGGCCATCGTGGAGATCACCGGGTGCTTGGTGTTCGGCTCGAACTCGGTCGAGCCGGCGTCGGTGATCCCGGCCAGCGACCGCGCCACCTCGATGACCATGCACTGCATGCCGAGGCACAGACCCAGCACCGGGATCTTCCGCTCCCGGGCATAGGTGATCGCGCCGATCTTGCCGTCGATGCCTCGGATGCCGAACCCGCCGGGCACGACGATGCCGTGCACGTCGGACAACGCGGCGGCCGCACCACTGGGTGTGTTCAGGTCGTCGGAGGCCACCCAGCGGATGTCCACCTTCGCCCGGTGGGCGAACCCGCCCGCCCGCAGCGCCTCGGTCACCGACAGGTAGGCATCCGGCAGGTCGATGTACTTGCCGACCAGGGCGATCTTGACCGTCTCGTCCGGGTGGTGGACCCGGTCGAGCAGGTCACCCCACACCGTCCAGTCGACGTCCCGGAACGGCAGGTCCAGCTTGCGGACCACGTAGGCGTCCAGCGCCTCGGCGTGCAGCACCTTGGGGATGTCGTAGATGGACGGGGCGTCCGGGCACGCGATCACCGCGTCGGTGTCCACGTCGCACATCAAGCCGATCTTGCGCTTGAGGTCCTCGCCGATCTGCCGGTCGGCGCGGCACACCAGCGCGTCCGGCTGGATACCGATGTTGCGCAGCGCGGCCACCGAGTGCTGGGTCGGCTTCGTCTTCAGTTCCCCGGAGGGCGCCAGGTACGGCACCAGCGAGACATGGAGGAAGAAGCAGTTCTCGCGGCCGATCTCGTGCCGTACCTGGCGGCAGGCCTCGAGGAACGGCAGCGACTCGATGTCGCCGACGGTGCCGCCGACCTCGGTGATGACCACGTGCGTGTCCTCGTCGGCCATGCCGAGGATGCGCGACTTGATCTCGTCGGTGATGTGCGGGATCACCTGGACGGTGTCGCCCAGGTACTCCCCTCGTCGTTCCTTGGCGATCACCGCCGAGTACACCTGGCCGGTCGTGACGTTGGCGTTGGCCGACAGGTCACGATCCAGGAAGCGTTCGTAGTGACCGATGTCCAGGTCCGTCTCCGCGCCGTCCTCGGTGATGAACACCTCACCGTGCTGGAAAGGGTTCATCGTTCCCGGGTCGACGTTGAGATACGGGTCGAGCTTCTGCATCGTCACGCGCAGTCCGCGCGCGGTGAGCAGTTGCCCGAGGCTGGAGGCGGTCAAGCCCTTGCCGAGAGAAGAGGCCACACCGCCGGTGACGAATACGTGCTTGACTACGGCGGCCTTGGCTGGCTGAAGTCCCACGGGCCTCTACGCTAACACGCATCCGCCGAACCGGCGGGCGACACCCGCATCGTCACCGGAGGTCATTCCCGCATGCGCAGCCCCGACTGGGCCGTTCCCACCTTGACGCCGTCCGACCCGCCGTTGCAAGCCACGGTGCGGGTCCCCGGGTCGAAGTCGATCACCAATCGGGCGTTTCTGCTGGCAGCGCTGACCGACACCGGGACGCGGGTGCGGCATCCGCTCGACTCCCGCGACGCCCGGCTGATGCTCGGCGCGCTGTCGGCGCTCGGGGCGCGGTCGGAGCGGGTCGAGGACGGCGTGTTGGTGCACCCCCGACGGAACGGTGAGCCGGAGGTGACCGTCGAGCTGGGCAACGCGGGCACGGTGGCCCGGTTCGTCCCGCCGGTGGCCGCGATCGGGACGCAACGGGTGCGGTTCGACGGTGACGAGGCGCTGTACCGGCGGCCGATCGCGCCGCTGCTGGCGGCGTTGCGGAAACTGGGTGCGACGATCGACGGCGACGGGCTGCCGTTCACCGTGCACGGGAGTGGCGGGCTGCGCGGCGGTCATGTCGAGCTGGATTCGTCAGCGTCCAGCCAGTTCCTGTCCGCCCTGCTGCTCAGCGGCACCGCGTTCGACGAAGGCGTGACGGTTCAGCTGGTCGGAGACAAGCCGCCGAGCGAACCGCACATCGCGATGACGCTCGACCTGCTGCGCACGTTCGGTGCGCGGCCGGAGCGCGACGGCGTCCGGTTCCACGTGCCGCCCGGGCAGCTGAGCTGCCCTGACTACACCGTCGAACCCGACCTGTCGACCGCTGCGCCGTTCCTGGCCGCAGCCATGCTCACCGGCGGCTCGGTACGGATCCCCGACTGGCCGGAGACGACGACCCAGCCGGGCGACTACCTGCGTGTCCTGTTGGGCGAGCTCGGCGCCACGGTGACGCTCGACGCCGACGGCCTGCTCATCACCGGCCCCGCCGGATTCCCCGGCGCCGACCTGGACCTGCACGAAGTCGGCGAGCTCACCCCGGTGCTCGCCGCGCTGCTGTGCTTCGCCGACGGGCCGTCGACCATCTCCGGTGTGGCACACCTGCGGGGTCACGAAACCGACCGGCTCGCCGCGCTGGCGACCGAGCTCAGCGGGCTGGGCGCCCGGGTCAGCGAAACCGCCGACGGGTTGCGCATCTACCCGGGTCAGCTGCACGGCGGGCGCTTCCACACCTACGAGGACCACCGCTTGGTGATGGCTGCGGCCGTCGTCGGTCTGCGGGTGCCAGGTGTTCAGGTGGAGAACCCTGGCACCGTAGGCAAGACGTTCCCCGGCTTCGTCGAGACGTGGAGCTCGATGATCGCCGGCTAGCTCACTTGATCGCCCCTGCCACGAAGCCTTCCCGGATCTTGCGCTGGAAGATCAGGTAGACGATCAGCACCGGCAGCATGCTGATCACCATCCCGGCGAACAATGCGCTCCAGTCGGCGTCGTAGCCCTGCTGGGCGACCAACGTCGCCAGGCCCTCGGTGAGCACCGCGGTCGACTCGTTGTTCTGGTTCAGCACCAGCGGCAGCAGGTACTGGTTCCACATGCTCAGGAAGTTGAACAGCGCGACGCTGACGATGCCCGGCCGCGCCATGGGCAACATCACGCGGAAGAACACGCCGCTGTGCGAACAACCGTCGATCATCGCCGCCTCCGCGACCGCGGTGGGCAAGGTGCGGAAGAACGCGGTCAGGAAGAACACCGAGAACGGCAGCGCGTAGGCGGTGTAGGCGAGGATCAGACCCAGGTGGGTGTGCAGCAGTCCGAGGTTCTGCACCACGAAGAACAGCGGCACCACCGCCAGGAAGATCGGGAACATCAGCCCGCTGGCGAAGACGTAGAAGAGGAACCGGTTGCCGCGGAACTCGTAGCGGGCCAGCACGTAGGCGGCCATCGTGGACAGCAGCATGGTCAGCACCAGCGCCCCGGCCACCACGATCACCGTGTTGAGGAAGAACTGACCGATCGACGCCCCGCCCCAGGCGCGGACGAAGTTGTCCGCCCGCCACTCGCTGGGCAGCTCGAACGGCGTGCCGAACACCTCGTCGTTCGGTTTGAACGCGGTGATGGCCGCCCACAGCAGCGGCAGCACCGACACCAACGCCCACACCGCCAACGTCACGTGGAAGAACGCGTCGGTGGGGCGCCACGAGCCGCGCGCCTTGACCGGGGTCGGCGTCGGGGACTCGGTGCGGGGTGGCACGGCCGTCTGCGTCATCCCAGCTCCACCTTCTCCCGGCGGGTCACCCGGAACATCAGCGCGGCCAGCGTCAGCGTCAGGAAGAACAACGCGACGCCGATCGCCGAGGCGTAGCCGTACTGCGGGTTGATGTCACCGCTGAACGCTCGCGTGTACAGGTAGTGCGCCACCACTTCGGTCGAGTTGGCGATCGCCTCCGGGTGCGGCGTCATGATGTTGACGATGGCGAAGAAGTCCAGCGCGATGATGCCCAGGTAGACGAACGCGACCTGCACGTTGTCCCACAGCAGCGGCAGCGTGATGCGGAAGAACATGGTGAACCGGTTCGCCCCGTCCAACGCGGCGGCTTCGAACACGTCGCGCGGGATGGCCGCCAGGCCTGCGGTGAACAGCACCACGTAGAAGCCGACGGCGTGCCACACCGCGACGCCGATGACGGCCCACAGCGCGGTCTGCGGTGAGCCGAGCAGGCCGTCGGCGGGCGGGTCGATGCCGAGCGCCGACATCGTCTCCGGCACGATGCCGCCGCGCGGGTTGTACGCCTGCCGCCACAGAATGGCGATGATGGCCACCGACAACAGGTACGGGAAGAAGAACACCGCGCTGTAGAACTTCGACCCGCGCAGGCCGGTGGCCACCGCGCCACGTCGCGTGCCGCCGATGTTGATCAAGTAGGCGAACAGCAGCCCGAGCGCGATGGTCACCAGCGGCAGCACCACGAGCAGCACCGCGTTGTTGCGCAGCGCGATCCAGAAGGTGTCGTCGGACAGCAACCGGGCGTAGTTGTCGAACCCGATGAAGTTGATCTGGTCGCTGTACCCGCTCCAGTCGGTGAAGCTGTAGATCACCGCCTGCACGTTCGGCGAGACGACGAACAGGATGTACAGCCCGAGCGGCACCGCAAGGAACGAGACGATGAACCGGTACTTGCCGTGGCGCACTGGCGAGGGCTACTTCCGCTCGTACTTCTCGATCGAGTCGTCCGCGGCGGTCTTGTCGGCGGCCGCCTGGCAGGCCTTGACGTACTCCTCCGCGCTCTTGCGGCCGGTCAGCAGGTCGGCCATCGCCTGCGTGCACGCCTTGTGCATGTCGCCGTACCACAGGTTGTGGATGTAGGTGACGGTGTTCTTGCCCGCCGCCTTCAGCGCCGCCTGGGTGGACTCCAGCCCGGTGGTCTTGGGCTTGACCGCTGCGTTGGCCGCCTCGACCACGGTGAGCGAGCCGGTGGACTCGGTGAAGGCCATCGCACTGTCCTTGGCCAGCATGTAGCGCAAGAACTCCATGCCGCCCCGCACGTTGTCGGCCTTGGCCGGAACGATGAACGACTCACCAGGGCTGGCGAAGAGGGCCTCGGTCGGCATCGCGTCGTCGCTCGACAGGCTCGGGACCGGCGACATCACCATGTCGAAGCCCTTCGGGGTGGCCGACTTCATCTCGTTCTCCACCCACGAGGCGTTCGGGTAGACGCCGACCTTGCCCTTGACCCATTCGGTCTGCGCCTCGGTGTGCTCGAGCGCGGCCGCGCCGGGCAGCAGGTAGCCCTTGGTCGCCAGCTGTTCGATGGCCGCCGCCGCGTCACCCACCGCGGGCTGCTCCCACGCGCCCGGCTCCAGGTTGTCGATCTTCACCAGGACGTCCGGGCCACCCGCCTTGGCCGCCATGGTCAGCAGCGTGGTGGTGACGTACTGCGCGGCGTTCTGGCCGGCGTAGCCCACCGGCGCCAGGCCCGCCGCCTTCATCTCCTCGCACAACGCCAGGAAGTCGTCCCACTGCTCGGGCATCTCCCAGTCGTGCTTGTCGAACAGCGAGCGCGAGTACCACATGCCGTAGACGAACAGCACGTAGTTGAGCGCGTGGAAGGTGCCGTTGTAGCTGCCCACCTCGACGGTGCCGTCGACCAACGTGTCGCGCACCTTGACGTTCGGATCGTCCACCGACGGCGCGTCCAGCAGCGGCCCGAGGTCGGCCAGCTGCTTGCCGCCGACCAGGGTGCCGAGCGGGATCTTCTGTGCGCCGGAGTCGTCGACCAGATCAGGCGGGTCGGCGCTGGCGAACCGCGGCTGCAGCGAGTTGATGTTGACCATGCCCTTGACCGAGAGGTCCGCGCCGCTGTGCGCCTTCTTGTACGCGGCCTGGACCTCGGGGAAGGTGGTCTTCAACCCGCCGGCGAACGTGACCACCTCGAGCGCGGCCGACGAATCGACACCCAGCGGGTTCTTCGCCGACACGTCCCCCTTCGCCTGCTCGTTGCCACCGCCGCCGGCGGTCGCGCAACCAGCCATCATCCCCGACACCGGTAGGAACAGCGCCCCGGCCGCAAGGGCCTGGCGCAGAAATACCCGCCTGTCCACGTCGACCATGTCGGCCTCCTCATCCGATGGATGGGCAGGGACGATACTTGCGATCGAGCAAGGACGCTAGTGTCAAAATTTGTTTTCAGCAAGAGCCAATGCGGCAAGCCTCGCCGCGCCGACGGCCGCACCCTGGTGCGGGTCGACCGCGGCAACGGCGGGCCGCCCCGACGGGCTCAGCGCGGCCGCGACCCTGCTCCGCAACGGGCCTTCGGCTCCGATCAAGCCGCCTGCCAGCACCAACGGCTGATCCGGGTCCGGTTCGAGGGCCCGCGCCGTGCGCGCAAGATGCTGGACCGCGGATTCCACGATTCCCGCGGCGACCTCGTCGCCGGCATCGGCAACCTGGAGCACCAAGGGCGCCAGTCGCGCCAGCCGGGGTGGCGGCTGCGTCATGGCAGCCGCGACGACCTGCGACGTGACCTGCTCGGTCTCGAGCTCGGCACACAACACCGGCGCGAGCTCGGTTCGCGGCCCTCGACCGTCGAAGGAGGCGAGCACGGCGTGCAGTGCCCTGCGCGCGATCCAGAAGCCGCTGCCGTCGTCGCCCAGCAACCACCCGGCTCCGTCGGCGGTGGCGACTGTGGCGAACGCACGGATGCGGGCCGCCGACGCCCCGGTGCCCGCGATCAGAACCACCCCGTCCGGTTCGGTGCTGCCGCCGGCGAAAGCCACTTCCACGTCGGAGTAGACCCGTACCGGGCACGTGAGGCCGGCCGCGGCGGCAGCGGCTCGCACCGTCTCCGCCGCCTTCGGCGCGGCGCGAAAACCAGCAAGACCGGCGACCACGGCTTCGATGTCGGCCGGCTGGATCCCCGCTTGCCGCACGCACTCGGCGAGGCACGCGGTCAGCCGGGCGACGAGCTGATCGGGCGGCACGGACAGCGCATTACCCGCAGGCCCGTCGGCCGATCCCAGAACGACCTCGTCGGCGGTCTCGACGACGACCGCCCGCGTCGCGGTGCCGCCCGCGTCCACGCCGATCACGAGAGCCATCGCCACCTCCATCGGCCCGTTCCGGATGCCCCCGCTTGACCGACCACCGGCTCGTAGTAAATCATTTCAGCGAATCTTTCGTCGTTCGATAGGGAATTTCAGTGTCGATCGAGCAGGCGGTGCCCGCGGACCTGTCCGCGCGCATTCGAGCGGCCGAGCCGAACCTCGGTGGCGCCCTGCGGGACGTCGCGCAGTACATCCTGGCCGACCTGCCCGGCACCATGCATGCCTCGATCGGCGAGCTGGCCACCGGCGCGGGCACGTCGCCTGCGACCATCACCCGGTTCTGCCGGGCCATCGGGCTGGAGTCGTACCGCGAACTCAAGCTGGCCATCGCCGAGGAGCTCGGCCGCAACACGGTCAACCCGGCGTTGAACGTCGGCGCGGGCATCGAGCCGAACGACGACATGGAGCGGGTCGCCGCGGTCGTGATCAGCGCGGACCTGCAGGCCATCCAGCATACCGCCGCCCAACTGGACCTGGACGAGGTCGACGAGGCGGCGAAGGCCATCACGCGGGCTCGCCGGGTGGACGTGATCGGGACCGGCGGTAGCGGCACCAGCGCGACCGAGCTGCAGCTGCGCCTGCACCGGATCGGCTGCCCGGTGTGGGTGTGGACGGAGAACCACCTGGCCGAGACGTCGGCCCACCTGCTCGGGTCCGACGACGTGGCGGTCGGCATCTCGCACACCGGAAGTACCCGCGAGACGGTCGAGCCGATGGCCATCGCCCGCGAACAGGGCGCCACCACGATCGCGATCACCAACCGCGCGCAGTCGCCGCTGGCCAAGCTGGCCGACCACGTGCTGACCACCGCGGCGCTGGAGACCAGCTTCCGCCACGGCGGGTTGGCCGCTCGCCACTCGCAACTCGTGGTCGTCGACTGCCTGTACATCCGGGTGGCGCAGCTGTCCGGCGACCGAGCCAGTAATGCCCTCAACCGCACCGCGGGGATCACCCGCGCCCATGCCTACCGGGAGCGCTCATGACACCGGAACTGTCCGCCGCCGGATTCGCCAAGTACGCCCTGTCGGCGATGGCCGACGTCGCCGAGAAATCGGCCGAGGCGGTCGACGCGGCCGCCGAGCTGATCGCCGACGCGGTGCGGTCCGACGGGATCGTGCAGGCGTTCGGCACCGGGCACTCGCAAGCCGTCGCGCTGGAGATCGCCGGGCGCGCCGGCGGGCTCATCCCCACCAACCGCATCCGGCTCACCGATCTGGTCGTAGTGGGCGGCGACCAGCCCGATGTGCTGGCCGACCAGCTGCTGGAACGGCAGCCCGGCCTTGCGGAGCGGTTGTACGAGCTCGCCGGCGCGCGTACCGGTGACGTGTTCGTCATCGCGTCCAACTCGGGCGTGAACGCGGTGATCTCCGAAATGGCGCGGTTGGTGAAGGACAAAGGGCACCCGTTGATCGCGATCACGTCGATGGAGCACACCTCGCGGGTCACGCCGAGCGACCCGGAAGGCAGACGCCTCGCGGACTTCGCCGACGTGGTGTTGGACAACGGCGCCCCGTACGGCGACGCGGTGCTGCCGCTGCCCGGTGGTGGCACGGCGTGCGGATTCTCGTCGCTCAGTGCCGGCCTGCTGGTGCAGATGATGGTGGCCGAGGCGATCCGCAAGCTGGTGGACGCCGGCGTGGAGCCGCCGGTGTACGTGTCGTCGAACGTGCCGGGCGGGTTCGAGCGCAATCGGGAGATCGAGAAGCGCTACGAAGGCCGGATCCGCCGGTTGGCCGGCTGAGGTCCGTCTGAATCCAGCGGACTCCGGCGCACCGGCCGGAGTCGACCGGGCCGCCACGCGGATCTCACGATCGCACCGCCACCTCAGCCCGGCACCGCGTCGCCGTCGAACGCAGCCTCCGACACGATCCGGCGCGGCTGTTTCACAGGTCCGCGCGCACCTGATCGCGTTTGCACTTCACACCAGGCGCAGGCGTCCGCCCGTGGCGCGCTGGGCACGCGTGCCCAGCACACCGCCGGCCGCTAGTCGCCCTTGCTTTTCACCCCGGGCGCGGGCCCTTGCGCATTGCCCGCGATGCCGTACTGCCCCGCCTGGCCTTCCAATTGCTCCCGCAGCGCCAGCATGGTCACCACGCGGCCCGCGGCGGAGTTGACGTTGTCCACCGTGGACAACACCTCGGTGGATGCGGTGTCGGAGCGGACGAAGCCGATCGACCCGGTGGATTTCGCGGCCGTCGGGGTGCCTGCCAGCACCACCCCGGCCCCGGCCTTGTCCAGCTCCGTGGCGAACCGTCCGATGGTGGCGGACTTGTCCCCCACCCCGTCGCCGGTCGCCTCGCCGCCGACGAGCACGATCGCCAACTGCGCGGCCTGGACCTTGCCCGGCTCCTTGATGAAGCCGCCGTCCGCGAGGCCGGCCAGTGCCGCGTCCCGCTCGTCCGGGGACGACTGCGGCTTGGCCGTCTTGCCGTCGAGCAGCAACGTGTGGCCCAGCAGCGCGCCCGCGAGGGTGCCGGGGCCGCCCGCGGTCGGGAACTTCGCGCCTGCCGGCTGCAGCCGGGTGGCGATCTCCGCCAGTTGGTCGGCCTGGCCCGGATCGGCGAACGCCTCGGTCAGCTGCACCTCGCCGGTGACCTTGGCGCCCGCGTCGGTGATCAGCTTGCGCAGCGCGTCCCGGTCCGCCGGGCGCGCGTCGTGGTTGGTCACCAGCAGCACGGTCCGCTTGGCCAGCGTGCCCGCGACGATCTTCGGCCCCACCGAGGCGGAGAAGGCGTCCTGATCGGCCAGCCGCGCCTTGAGCGCGTTGCGTTCGTTCTCCATGGCGGTGGCGCGCTCGGCCAGCTCGTCGCGATCCTCGGTCAGCGCGGACAGCAGGCCGCCACTCAGCGCGGTACTGCCCAGCACGACACCGACGGCCAGGGCCAGAAAGACCGCGGCGATGGAGACGATGTGGTAGCGCAGTGAGATCACGCGAACAACCCCTTGACCCATGTGATGAACGACGACCACTGGCGCTGGAACCAGTCGAGGTAGACGTCGCCGACGTCGGAAACCAGAAACGCCGCGACCACGACCAGCAGCGCCGTGCCGACCAGCAGCAGAATCGCGCCCATCGACACGCGGTTGCGGTGCAGCTCGGCCACCGCCCGGCCGTCGACGATCTTCGAGCCCAGTTTGAGGCGGGTGATGAACGTCGACGGGTTGGAGCCGGCCCTGCCGTGGTCGAGGAACTCGGTCAGCGTCGCCTGGAAGCCGACCGTGACGACCAGGCTTGCGCCGTGCGTGTCGGCCAGCAGCAGCGCCAGGTCCTCGGTGTTGCCGGATGCCGGGAACGTGACCGCTTCGATCCCTAGATCCTGGATGCGTCGCACTCCCGGCGCGTGCCCGTCCGGCTGCGCGGGTACGACGACCTCGCGGCCGCGCTTGAGCGTCTCCGCATCGATGCCGTTGGGGTCACCGACCACGATGTCCGGCCGGAAGCCCAGCGACCGGAGGGTGTCGGCCCCCGCGTCGACGCCGATCAGCACCGGGTTGTGCTCGGCGATGTACTTCGACAGCCGCTTCAGGTCTTGCGCGTGGCCGGGACCTGGCGCGACGACCAGCGCATGCCTGCCCTTGATCGGAACGCGCACCTCCGGCACACCGACGCCGTCGAGGATCAGCGTGCGCTCGGCGCGCAGGAACTCCATCGTGTTGGCCGAGAACGCCTCGAGCTGCGCGATCATGCCGGCCTTGGCCTCGATCATCTGATCGGCCACCGAGTCCGGTGTCTGTGCGGTGCCGCGGCCCAGCTCCTTCTCACCCGCGTAGACGACGCCGTCCAGCAGCCGCACCTTGCTGCCGTCCTTGACCTTGCGCAGCAGCTCGACTCCGACGCCGTCGATGAGCGGGATCCCCGCGCCGACCAGGATCTCCGGGCCCAGGTTCGGGAACCGGCCGGAAATCGACGGCGATGCGTTGACCACGCCCGCCACCTCGGCCCGCACCAGCGCCTCGGCCGTCACCCGGTCCAGGTCGAGCGCATCCAGGATCGCGATCTCACCAGGTCCGATGCGCCGCAGCAGCCGCTGAGTGTTGCGGTCCACCCGCGCCACACCGGAGACACCAGGCAGCGCCTCGGTCGAGCGGGAGAGGAGGCCATTGAGCTTCATGAGTCGATAGTGACTCATGTTGCGGCTGTTACCGGTCCGCCACGCCGGGGAGCACCCCGCCCGACATCACCCGTTCAGGTGAGTTTGGCCTTGTCCTCCGCGGCGACTTTCAGCAGCTCTTCGGCGTGCGCCAGGCCGGTTTCCGTGCCGTCCATACCCGCGAGCATGCGCGCCAGCTCGGCGACGCGTTCCTCCTCCGACAGGGTCTGGACGTCACTCGACGTGACCCCACCGGAAGTGCCTTTGCGCACCGCCAGGTGACGATCCGCGTACGCGGCGACCTGCGGCAAGTGGGTCACCACCAGCACCTGATGGGTGCGGGCCAGGCGCGCCAGCCGTCGTCCGATCTCCACCGCGGCACGGCCGCCGACCCCGGCGTCGACCTCGTCGAACACCATCGTCGGGACCGGGTCCGCCTTCGCCGCGACCACCTCGATCGCCAGCATCACGCGGGACAGCTCGCCGCCCGAGGCGCCCTTGTTGACCGGCAGCGCAGGTGCGCCGTCGTGTGGCTTGAGCAGCAGCTCGACGTCGTCCGTGCCGTGCTCGGCCGCGTGGCACAGCATGCCGTCGACCTCGAGCGCAGCCGGGTCCTCCGCGGCAGCTGCCCGCCGGCTCACGGTGATCTGCACCTGAGCTTGGCCCATCGCCAAGCCCGCCAATTCCGCGGTGATCGCCGAACTCATCTCGTCGGCCGCCGCGCGGCGTGCCTTGGACAGCCGACTGGCATGGCCGGCCAGCTCGTGCGCCAGCTGGTCGCGCCGGGTGGCCAGTTCCGCCAGCGCCTCGTCCGAGGTGTCCAGCGAGGCCAACTTCTCCTCGGCTTCCGCCGCCCACGCGAGTACCCCGTCGATATCGGCGGCGTACTTGCGGATGAGCTTCTTCAGCTCCGCCTGCCTGGCCAGCAGGCCCTCCAGCCGCTGCGGGTCCGCGTCCAGGCCTTCCACGTACGCGCCGAGCTCGCCGCTCACATCGGTGAGCAGCACCAGCGCCTGCTCCAACCGCGGTGTCAGCTCGGCCAGCGCGGGATCGTCGGTGGCTTCGAGCCTGCGCTTGGCCTCCCCGATCAGCCCGAGCGCGCCCGGCTGGTCCGGATCACCATCCGCGGCACCGGCGACCGCCTGTTGGGCTCGCTGAGCGGCCGACCGCAGTTCGTCGGCCTCCGCCAGCCGCTTGACCTCGGCGGCGATCTGTTGATCCTCGCCCGGCTGCGGCTCGACGGCGTTGATCTCCGCCAACGCGTGCCGCAACATGTCCGCCTGCTGCGCGAGCTCACGAGAGCGCGTCGTGCGCTCCGCCAGCTCGGCGACCACGGCTTGCCACTCGGCGCGCACACGTTGGTAGGCGGCCAGCGGCTCGGCCACCGACTCGCCGGCGAACCGGTCCAGCACGGCCAGCTGCTCCCCCGGCCGCAGCAGACGCAGTTGATCGTTCTGGCCGTGCACCGCGATGAGGTGCTCGGACAGCTGCGCGAGCGCACCGACCGGCACCGACCGGCCACCGAGGTGTGCGCGCGAGCGCCCGTCCTTGCCGACCGACCGCACCGCGATCAGGCTGCCGTCGTCGTCGGTCTCCGCACCGGCTTCCTCCGCGACGGCGACCGCGTCCTGCGCGTCGGCCAGCTCGAACCGGCCTTCCACGACGGCCTTGTTCGCGCCCGCCCGCACCCGGGAGGCGTCCGACCGGCCACCGGAGAGCAGGTGCAGGCCGGTGACCACCATCGTTTTGCCCGCGCCGGTCTCACCGGTCACCACGGTGAACCCCGGGTGCAGCTCGAGCAGGGCGTCGTCGATGACGCCGACGCCCTGGATCCGCATCTCGGACAGCACGGCTCTACCGTAACGGCTCAGCCGACACTTCTGGGTGCCCCACGCCCGGCCGGAGTCACGTGGTGTGCCGTTCGCGCCAGCTCTTGACCGGCAAGGCGAACTTGTGCACCAGCCGGTCGGTGAACGGGCCCTCCCACAGCCGGACGAGCTTCACCGGGATCGCACCGCTGCCGATCTCCACCCGCGCCCCGACGGGCACCTCCACATAGCGCTGCCCGTCGCAGTTGAGCACCCCGTTGGTGCCGTTCGGGTCCAGTTCGACGGTGATCGCCGACGCGGGCGAGACCACCATCGGGCGGGAGAACATGGCGTGCGCGTTGCTCGGCACCACGCACATCGCTTCCACGTCCGGCCAGATGATCGGTCCGCCCGCCGAGAACGCGTACGCGGTGGAGCCTGTCGGCGTCGCGACCAGCACACCGTCGCAACCGAAGGCCGAGACCGGGTGGCGGTCGATGGTGATCAACACGTCGAGCACGCGCTCCCGCGAGCCCTTCTCGACGCTCGCTTCGTTCAACGCCCAGGTCCGGGCCAGCTCGACACCGTGGGAATCCCGCACCGTGACGTCCAGGGTCATGCGTTCTTCCACTCGGTACGAGCCTTCGACGGCCCGGCGAACCGTCTCCCCCAGCGCGTCGGAATCGGCCTCGGTCAGAAAACCCATCCGGCCCAGGTTGACACCGAGCACCGGGACCCGTGCCGGACGTGCGACCTCCGCCGCGCGCAGCAGCGTGCCGTCGCCGCCGAGGACGAAGACCAGCTCGACGCCTGCGGCCGGGTTCTCCTCGGACGCGACCACGGTGTGCGGAAAACCCGCACCTGCAGCGGCGATCGCGTCATCCGGCCCGGCACCGAGCAGCCGGACGGCGAACCCGGCTGCGGAGAACTGCTCCCCGACCTCCCGCGCCGCGTCCAGTGTCTGCTTACGGTCGGAGTGCACCACGAGCAGAACCGCGCGACTCATGCCGGCCCCTTCGCCACCGCCGAGCGCACCAGCTCGGCCACCCTGGCGGAGTCGTTGTCGTCCACTGTGCTCTCCCCACCCGTGTGCCGTAACCACGCGAAGTACTCGACGTTGCCCGATGGCCCGGGCAGCGGGCTGGCCACCACGCCCTGCGTTCGCAGCCCCAGCTCGGCGGCCGTGTCCAGCACACCGATCACAGCTTCGGCGCGCAACTGTTGATCACGCACCACACCGCCGCTGCCGACACGTTCCTTGCCTACTTCGAATTGTGGTTTCACCATCGGCAGCAGCTCGCCGCCTTCCCGGGTGCACGCGGCCAGCGCGGGCAGCACCAGCCGCAGCGAGATGAACGACAGATCGGCCACGACCAGGTCGACCTCGCCCCCGATGGCTTCAGCGGTGAGCGTTCGGGCGTTGGTCTTGTCCATCACGACGACGCGTTCGTCGGTGCGCAACCGCCAGTCCAGCAGCCCCCGGCCGACATCGACCGCCACCACGCTCTTGGCCCCGCGCCGCAGGAGCACATCGGTGAAGCCACCCGTGGAGGCACCCGCGTCCAGACAGCGCATACCGGTGACGTCGATGGCGAATTCGTCGAGCGCGCCGAGCAGCTTGTGAGCACCCCGGGACGCCCAGCCCGGGTCGTCGTCGTTGCGCACCACGATCGAGGTGTCCCGGTCCACGCCCATCGCCGGTTTACGCGCGGCCATCCCGCGCACGCTGACCCGTCCCTCGTTGATCAAGCTCACCGCGTGCTCACGGGACCGGGCCAGCCCGCGGCGCACCAGCTCGGCGTCCAGCCGGGCCTTGCGTGCCCTCGCTGACACCGCTGGGTCAGACCTTGTCGATGGACGACAGTGCCACGGTGAGCTCGGTGTGCACCGCGTCGAAGCGTTCCACGTGCTCGCTCAACGGCAGGTCGTCCAGGTCGTCCAAACCGGCCACCGCCTCAGCCACACCGGCCTTGGGGTCGGTCTCCTGCCGCGGCGGGCCAGGCTTCGGTTGGTCGTTCATGGGTCAACGGTAATCGATGTCGGGCAGCTGCAACGATCGTGCCGCGCGGTTGGCGCCCTCGCCTCGGGGGCGGACATCGGTGATTCCGGACTCCCAGGCGGGCAGGCAGAGCGCGCGCAGCAGGGACAACGGGGTTCCGTCGCCTTCGACGGCGAGCGCGTCGTCGCTCACCTCGACCTGCCAGCCCTCCTGCGGGCCGACGGCGAGGGTGGCTGCCGGTTCGAACGCGGCAGCCATCGTCGCACCGAGGTACTGCGGGCGCTGGTCCTCCGGGGCTGCGAGGACTTCGTGCGGCGCGGTGACACCACTGAGGACGAGCAGCGAGTCGTACTCCGCCGCGCAGGCGCCCGCGATGTCGGTGTCCAGACGATCCCCGATCACCAACGGCCGGGTGGCCTGTGCCGCGGCGGCAGCGCGTCGGAATTGGTCGGGTGCGGGTTTACCGGCAACCTGGGGTTGGCGGCCGGTGGCCGAGCGCAGGGCGGCGACCATGGAGCCGTTGCCGGGGAGCTCACCACGTTCGGTGGGCAGCGTCGGGTCGAGGTTGCAACTCACCCAGGTCGCTCCGGCGCGGATGGCCAGGCAGGCCTCGGCCAGGTCGCCCCAGGCCGTGGTCGGTGAATGACCTTGGATGACCGCCACCGGTGGTTCCGGGTCGACCGTGCGGACGACACGCATGCCGACGCCGCGCACCTCGTCAGCCAGGGCATCGGTTCCGAGAACGAGCACCACGGAATCCGCGGGCACGAGTTCGGCCAGCAGCGCGGCACCCGACTGCGCGGACGTCTCCACTTCGTCGGGCTCGGCGGCGAACCCGATGTCGCGCAGGTGTTCGGCGACCGTCTCCGGGGCCTTCGACGCGTTGTTGGTGACGAATCGCAACGGCAGGCCCTCTTTGCGGATCCGTTCGACGGTTTCGACGGCGCCGTCGATCGGTTGCGCGCCCTTGTAGACCGTGCCGTCGAGGTCCAGAAGCACCGCGTCATAGTGCGACACCAACGGCTCGTTCGCCGCTTCCGCGCGGGGTGCTTGTGGTGGTTGTGAGGTCATCCGTTCAACTCTGCGACTCGCTGAGCGGCGTCGGTTTCGTCGTCGACATCCGCTTCGGCTGCGTGCATGAACCATTGCGCGGCTTCTTCTTTGCGGCCGGCGGCCAGCAAGTTGTCCGCGTAGGCGTAGAACAGTCGCGCACTCCACGGCTGCCACTTCGCCGGATCGAGGTCCGGGCCTTGCAGAGCGACGACGGCCGCGTCCAGCTGACCCAGATCCCTGCGCGCACCGGCAGCGACAATCCGCAGCTCGACCGCGACCTCCGGCGGCAGGTCGGCCATGTTCGTTTCCCGGGCCAGATCGAGCGCGCGCTCCGGCCTGCCGAGTGCCCGCTCCAGGTCGGCCAGCACCGCGACATGCATGTTCGTGTGCGTCATGCGCCGGACTGCCCGTAGTTCGGACAGAGCTTCGGCCCATTCGCCGGCGTGGTAGGCGGCGATACCGACTGCCTCCCGGACGACGGGGATGCGCGATGCCTTGGTCTTCACGTAGCGCGCGTGCTCCAGTGCCGCCTTGGGGTCGCTGTCGACCAGCCGGCCCGCAGCGACCAAGTGTTTGCCGACGAGTTCGGCCATGTCCTTGGGTATGCTGCGCAATTCTTTGCGGACCTCGATGTCGAGGTCGGTGAATTCGATGTCGTCATCCAGCGGCGGAGCGGTGTTCACCTGCGAGCTCTCGGTGCGCCGTTGCTGGTCCCGATTGCGGTCGTCCCGGCGGGCCGACGTGGGACGTCCCTGGCGGTCTCCCCGCTGTCCGCCGGGCCGGCCACCGTTGCCGCGGCCACCTTGCTGCGCATTCCGGAACTTCTGCCCGCCACGCCGGTCGTCGTTGTGGGGGCGTCGACGCTCGCCGCGGCCACTCTGGCTCGCTCCCTGTGCGCGCCCCTGCGAACTTCCCCGCCGTGCGTTGTCCTTGCCGCGTGCGGCATCGCGCGGACGACCGTTGCCGGAGCTGCCCGTCGGCTTCGCTCCGGAGGATCTTCCACGCCTGTCCGAGTCGGACACCTAACCTCCTGTAGTAGCTCCGTTCCAGGCTAGCCCGCGACGGCGCCGGCCCAGGAGTCGGATGCCCGAGCAGGCGACAGCCCAAGCATCTCGGGCATGGACACGGCCGCACCGTGCCGACTCGAGGCGCCGGATGTGCCATCTGCAGGCACCCGGCAGGGCCCCGTCAGATAATCCGCCGAAGCTTCGCCCGTCACCGTCCTGCGCGTCGACCGCCCGCCATTTTGGCCCGGCGGCACCGTGTACCTGTCGCGAGGGCAAGCCCGCCATGAGCGCACAAAAAAGCGGAGGAGAGAAGCTCCTTGTGTGGAGTTCTCTCCTCCGCCTTGTCGAAGTTGTTGTTCGGCGGTGTCCTACTCTCCCGCACCCTGGCGGGTGCAGTACCATCGGCGCTGGCAGGCTTAGCTTCCGGGTTCGGAATGGGACCGGGCGTTTCCCTGCCGCTATGACCACCGAAACACCTGCGAAACACTCGGTGTGGTGTTTCAGAGTTGTAGAGTGGATGCGTAGCGTCTTTGTGGGCAAGTCATCGGCCGATTAGTACCAGTCAACTCCACCCATTGCTGGGCTTCCATTTCTGGCCTATCAACCCCATGGTCTGTAGGGGGCCTCTCACCACAAAGTGGTATGGAAACCTCATCTTGGAACTGGTTTCCCGCTTAGATGCTTTCAGCGGTTATCCTTTCCGAACGTGGCTAACCAGCCGTGCCCCTGGCGGGACAACTGGCATACCAGAGGTTCGTCCGTCCCGGTCCTCTCGTACTAGGGACAGCTTTCCTCAAGTTTCCTACGCGCGCGGCGGATAGGGACCGAACTGTCTCACGACGTTCTAAACCCAGCTCGCGTGCCGCTTTAATGGGCGAACAGCCCAACCCTTGGGACCTGCTCCGGCCCCAGGATGCGACGAGCCGACATCGAGGTGCCAAACCATGCCGTCGATATGGACTCTTGGGCAAGATCAGCCTGTTATCCCCGGGGTACCTTTTATCCGTTGAGCGACACCCCTTCCACCAGGAGGTGCCGGATCACTAGTCCCGACTTTCGTCCCTGCTCGACATGTCTGTCTCACAGTCAAGCTCCCTTGTGCACTTACACTCAACACCTGATTGCCAACCAGGCTGAGGGAACCTTTGGGCGCCTCCGTTACCTTTTAGGAGGCAACCGCCCCAGTTAAACTACCCACCAGGCACTGTCCCTGAACCAGATCATGGCCCGAGGTTAGATTCCCAATTCGACCAGAGTGGTATTTCAACGACGACTCCACGATCACTGGCGTGACCGCTTCCCAGTCTCCCACCTATCCTACACAAGCCGAACCGAAAACCAATACCAAGCTGTAGTAAAGGTCCCGGGGTCTTTCCGTCCTGCCGCGCGTAACGAGCATCTTTACTCGTAGTGCAATTTCGCCGGGCCTGTGGTTGAGACAGTCGAGAAGTCGTTACGCCATTCGTGCAGGTCGGAACTTACCCGACAAGGAATTTCGCTACCTTAGGATGGTTATAGTTACCACCGCCGTTTACTGGCGCTTAAATTCTCAGCTTCGCCCCGAAAGGCTAACCGGTCCTCTTAACGTTCCAGCACCGGGCAGGCGTCAGTCCATATACATCGTCTTGCGACTTCGCATGGACCTGTGTTTTTAGTAAACAGTCGCTTCTCGCTGGTCTCTGCGGCCCCCACTCCCTAGCCCGCACGGGGCTTCAAGAGCAGTGGCCCCCCTTCTCCCGAAGTTACGGGGGCATTTTGCCGAGTTCCTTAACCACAGTTCACCCGATCGCCTTGGTATTCTCTACCTGACCACCTGTGTCGGTTTGGGGTACGGGCCGCGCATGCACTCGCTAGAGGCTTTTCTCGGCAGCATAGGATCACTCTACTTCGCCTCAATCGGCTACGCATCACGCCTCAGGCACATGAACCGCGGATTTGCCTACGATTCGCCCTACACGCTTACACCAGTATCACCACTGACTGGCGGAGCTACCTTCCTGCGTCACCCCATCGCTTGACTACTACAGGATCAGGTCCCACGCTCCACCCCAACCTCCCACCACCGAAGTGGCAGGTTAGAAGGGGCTTCGGGTGGTTAGTATCACCTGCCTCGTCAGGGACGCGCACACGCGGGTACGGGAATATCAACCCGTTGTCCATCGACTACGCCTGACGGCCTCGCCTTAGGTCCCGACTTACCCTGGGCGGATTAGCCTGGCCCAGGAACCCTTGGTCATCCGGCGGCAGAGTTTCTCACTCTGCTTTCGCTACTCATGCCTGCATTCTCACTCGACCACCCTCCACACCTGGCTTACGCCGGCACTTCCCTGGATGATCGACGCTCCCCTACCCACCCACACGACTGCACCAAGCCCCGAAAGACTCGGCGGATCTCATGCGTGAGTGACACAGCTTCGGCGGTGTGCTTAGCCCCGCTACATTGTCGGCGCAGGACCACTTGACCAGTGAGCTATTACGCACTCTTTCAAGGATGGCTGCTTCTAAGCCAACCTCCTGGTTGTCTCGGCAATCCCACATCCTTTCCCACTCAGCACACACTTAGGGGCCTTAGCTGGTGTTCTGGGCTGTTTCCCTCTCGACGACGAAGCTTATCCCCCGCCGTCTCACTGCCGCGCTCTCACACCCTGGTATTCGGAGTTTGGTTGACTTCGGTAACCCGGTAAGGCCCCTAGGCCATCCAGTAGCTCTACCCCCAGGGTGAAACACACGACGCTGCACCTAAATGCATTTCGGGGAGAACCAGCTATCACGGAGTTTGATTGGCCTTTCACCCCTACCCACAGCTCATCCCCTCAGTTTTCAACCTAAGTGGGTTCGGGCCTCCACGCCGTCTTACCGGCGCTTCACCCTGGCCATGGGTAGATCACTCCGCTTCGGGTCTAGACCACGCGACTCCAACGCCCTATTCAGACTCGCTTTCGCTACGGCTACCCCACACGGGTTAACCTCGCCACGCAGCACTAACTCGCAGGCTCATTCTTCAAAAGGCACGCCATCACCCCACCACAAGGGCAAGGCTCTGACGGTTTGTAAGCACATGGTTTCAGGTACTCTTTCACTCCCCTCCCGGGGTACTTTTCACCTTTCCCTCACGGTACTCGTCCGCTATCGGTCACCAGGAGATATTTAGGCTTACCGGGTGGTCCCGGCAGATTCACAGCGAATTCCACGGGCTCGCTGCTACTCGGGAACACCAACAAGACACCAACGCACGATTTTCGTCTACGGGACTCTCACCCTCTACGGCGCACCATCCCAGGCAACTTCGACTAACCACACGCGGCATCCGGGAAGCTGGCAGACTCCCCACGCTGGGTCCCACAACCCCGCACACACAACCCCTGCCAGGTATCACATGTGCACGGTTTAGCCTCCTCCGCTTTCGCTCGCCACTACTCACGGAATCACGGTTGTTTTCTCTTCCTACGGGTACTGAGATGTTTCACTTCCCCGCGTTCCCCCCACACGCCCTATATATTCAGGCGGTGGTAACACTCCATCACGAGTGCTGGGTTTCCCCATTCGGACACCCTCGGATCTCAGCTCGGTTGACAGCTCCCCGAGGACTATCGCGGCCTCCCACGTCCTTCATCGGTCCCTGGTGCCAAGGCATCCACCATGTGCTCTTCACAACTTGACCACAAAGATGCTCGCATCCACTCTACAATTCTCAAACACCACACCCAGAAACAACACCAACGTGTTGCCTCAGGACCCAACAGTGTGCCTGCAAGCAAACCCACACACCCAACACCCAGCCCGTTCCACACCAACCACACAGGCCGGCAGTACTAACCACTGAGCATCACGCATGCGAGCCTGTCACCAGCCGTTCCACAATTCCTCAAGCACCCCCGGCAGCAGAACACACGCCTACTCAACCGGGAACACTCCACCAAGCCACAACAACCGTCATGACCAGTGGGAAGTGACGATGCTCCTTAGAAAGGAGGTGATCCAGCCGCACCTTCCGGTACGGCTACCTTGTTACGACTTCGTCCCAATCGCCAGTCCCACCTTCGACCACTCCCTCCCCACAAAGGGGGTTAGGCCATGGGCTTCGGGTGTTACCGACTTTCGTGACGTGACGGGCGGTGTGTACAAGGCCCGGGAACGTATTCACCGCAGCGTTGCTGATCTGCGATTACTAGCGACTCCGACTTCACGTAGTCGAGTTGCAGACTACGATCCGAACTGAGACTGGCTTTAAGGGATTCGCTCCACCTCACGGTATCGCAGCCCTCTGTACCAGCCATTGTAGCATGTGTGAAGCCCTGGACATAAGGGGCATGATGACTTGACGTCGTCCCCACCTTCCTCCGAGTTGACCCCGGCGGTCTCCCACGAGTCCCCACCATTACGTGCTGGCAACGTAGGACAAGGGTTGCGCTCGTTGCGGGACTTAACCCAACATCTCACGACACGAGCTGACGACAGCCATGCACCACCTGTACACCAGCCACAAGGGAAGCCCCATCTCTGGAGCGGTCCGGTGTATGTCAAGCCCAGGTAAGGTTCTTCGCGTTGCATCGAATTAATCCACATGCTCCGCCGCTTGTGCGGGCCCCCGTCAATTCCTTTGAGTTTTAGCCTTGCGGCCGTACTCCCCAGGCGGGGCGCTTAATGCGTTAGCTACGGCACGGACAACGTGGAATGTCACCCACACCTAGCGCCCAACGTTTACGGCGTGGACTACCAGGGTATCTAATCCTGTTCGCTCCCCACGCTTTCGCTCCTCAGCGTCAGTATCGGCCCAGAGACCCGCCTTCGCCACCGGTGTTCCTCCTGATATCTGCGCATTTCACCGCTACACCAGGAATTCCAGCCTCCCCTACCGAACTCAAGTCTGCCCGTATCCACCGCAGGCCGAGGGTTAAGCCCCCGGTTTTCACGGCAGACGCGACAAACCGCCTACGAGCTCTTTACGCCCAATAATTCCGGACAACGCTCGCACCCTACGTATTACCGCGGCTGCTGGCACGTAGTCAGCCGGTGCTTCTTCTACCCCTACCGTCACTCTCGCTTCGTCGGGGTCGAAAGAGGTTTACAACCCGAAGGCCGTCATCCCTCACGCGGCGTCGCTGCATCAGGCTTGCGCCCATTGTGCAATATTCCCCACTGCTGCCTCCCGTAGGAGTCTGGGCCGTGTCTCAGTCCCAGTGTGGCCGGTCGCCCTCTCAGGCCGGCTACCCGTCACCGCCTTGGTAGGCCATCACCCCACCAACAAGCTGATAGGCCGCGGGCCCACCCCATACCGGAAAAAAACCTTTCCACACCCCACCATGCGATGAAGTGTCCTATGCGGTATTAGACCCCGTTTCCAGGGCTTATCCCACAGTACGGGACAGGTTACCCACGTGTTACTCACCCGTTCGCCACTCCTCCACCCAGTCAAAGACCAGGCTTCAGCGTTCGACTTGCATGTGTTAAGCACGCCGCCAGCGTTCGTCCTGAGCCAGGATCAAACTCTCCAACAATGAATCCTGACAAAAACAACCAACACACAAACAAATGCATGCCGGCCGCAAACTCAAAGAAACCCAAACAGGGTTCCAAAAAATCAACTGGCTAAGCTCACAAACACACTGTTGAGTTCTCAAACAACACGCTGTGCATGCCGAATTCGTCACTTGAAGTGAGTCACTCGGCGGGTTTTCCCCTGGGCGCAGCCCACTGCTCCGATATTTTGTCGTCGGGAGTGGTCTGCCTCAGGGCGGACGCTCTACGCTACCCGGTCCGTTTCGCAGTGTCAACCTGCTCGTCCCGAGTGGCTTCGGCTGATCCGGCTATCTACCTTACCAGCCTCTGCCTGGCTCTCGCCACCGGGCTTTCGCTCGGTTTTGCGAGCCGCTCGCTTGCGTCTGGAGAGAACATTACACACCCCTCCAGGCCCACTTTCAGGGGGGGTCGGTTTTAGCGAAACCGCAGGTCAGCGGCCTGAGTGCCGATCTTGGCCGGGAGGAGTCGATCTTGGCGCCGCCCGAGCCGCGGTTGGCTGGGCGACTTCCGGGCGGGCGAACCCGTTGCGAGGCCTGGATGCAGAGCGACCGGCGGTCGGGTCGACAGGTGCGGGTGGGCCGGAGTCCACGAGCGGTCGGGTGACCACAGACGGCTCGATGGCCACGAGCGTGGGCGACCGCGGGTGGGCCGGAGTCCACGAGCGGTCGGGTGACCACAGGCGGGCCGGAGCCCACGAGCGGTCGGCGACCACGGGCCAGTCACGCCCGCATGACGGGCCGGTCGCCGTGACAGACCGAGGAGCAGGTGACCATCCAGCCGGATGAGCGGCGGCCGCATGCCGACCGGACAGCAGCGATCCGCCGGCCCGCGGACGGCTACAGCATCGGCAACAGCGTCCGCAACTCGTACGGGGTGACCTCGCGGCGGTAGTTGTCCCACTCCTGGCGCTTGTTCCGGAGGAAGAAGTCGTAGACGTGCTCGCCGAGTACCTCCGGCAGCAGCTCGGACCTGTCCATCTCCGCCAGCGCCTCGCCCAAGTTCTGCGGAAGCTGCTCGTAACCGGCGGCACGGCGCTCCGCCTCGGTCAACTGCCAGATGTCGTCCTCGGCGGCGGGTGGCAGTTCGTAGCCCTTGTCGATCCCGCGCAGACCTGCGGCCAAGATCACCGAGTACGCCAGGTACGGGTTGCACGCCGAGTCCGGAGTCCGCAGCTCGACTCGACGCGACGACGCCTTCCCCGGCGAATACATCGGCACTCGCACCAGCGCGGACCGGTTCGCCCGACCCCACGACACCGTGGTCGGAGCCTCCCCGCCGGCGGTCAGCCGCTTGTAGGAGTTCACCCACTGGTTGGTGACCGCCGAGATCTCCCTGGCGTGGGTGAGCAGACCGGCGACGAACGCCTTCCCGGTGGCGGACAGCTCGTCCGGGTCCTCCGGGTCGAAGAACGCGTTCCGGTCGCCTTCGAACAGGCTGACGTGGGTGTGCATGCCCGAGCCCGGCTGGTCGGTGAACGGCTTGGGCATGAACGTCGCCCGCACCCCTTGCCGCAGCGCGACCTCCTTGATCACGTAGCGGAAGGTCATCACGTTGTCGGCCATCGTCAACGCGTCCGCGTAGCGCAGGTCGATCTCCTGCTGGCCGGGCGCGACCTCGTGGTGGCTGAACTCCACCGAGATGCCCATGGCCTCCAGCGTCTCGATCGCGTGCCGCCGGAAGTGGGTGGCCTTGGCATGCGAGGCCTGGTCGAAGTAGCCACCGTTGTCCGCAGGTTGCGGCTCCGTGCCGTCGTCGGTGATGTCCGACAGCAGGAAGAACTCGATCTCCGGGTGGACGTAGCAGGTGAAGCCTGCCTCGCTGGCCTTGGCGAGCTGTCGGCGCAGCACGTGCCGCGGGTCGGCCCACGACGGCGACCCGTCCGGCATGGCGATGTCGCAGAACATGCGCGCGGAATACGTGCCGCCGTCCGGGGTCTCCCACGGCAGCACCTGGAACGTCGACGGGTCGGGCTTGGCCACCATGTCCGACTCGTACACCCGGGCGAAGCCCTCGATGGCCGATCCGTCGAAGCCGATGCCTTCGCTGAACGCGCCCTCCAGCTCGGCCGGGGCCACCGCAACGGACTTGAGGAAACCAAGTACGTCGGTGAACCACAGCCGGACGAACCGGATGTCGCGCTCCTCGAGCGTACGCAGCACGAACTCTTGCTGGCGATCCATGGCGCGAGCGTAGCCCGCATGCCGCCGCTACACCACGGACCCGCCCTCGCTCGGCGCGCTTACCCGCTCTTGCAGCGCGTTCCTTCGTCCGGAAGGGCGCGGTTGATCAGGTAGGCCACGCCCGCGTCGTCGACGCAGCGCACGCCTTGGCCGAACACGGTGTGCTGGTTGCCCTCGTAGGTCAACAACCGCCCGTTCAGCGCCTTCGCCAACTGCACCCCTGCCCGGTACGGCGTCGCCGGATCGCCGGTGGTGGAGATGACCAGGACCGGTGGGAGGCCTTTCACGTCCGGCAGGTGTGGTTCGCCGGTCGACTTCGCCGGCCAGAAGGCGCAAGCGTCACGAAAGCCCGCGATCGGCGTGCCCGGGTCGAGGAACGGCGCGACTTTGACGAACCGTCGCTGCGCCTCGGTCAGCTCGGCCCGGCTGGTCACCGGCGGATCGTCCACGCAACGCACCGCGACGAGCATGTCCTGGGTACTGGAGTAGGTGCCGTCGGAGTTGCGCTCCATGTACTGGTCGGCCAACGCCATCAGCCGCTCGCCTCGACCGCGTTCGAGGTCGTTGAGACCGGCGTTGAGCTCCTCCCACATCGACTGCGAGTACAGCGCCTGCACGGTCGCGGTGGTCGCGTCCTCGTAGGAGAGCTTGCGTCCGTCCTCCAGGTCGATCTTGCGCTCGATCAGCGGGCGCACCAGGTCCTGGTAGGCCCGCACGGCCAGCGGCGCCGATCGGCCGAGCGCGCAGTCCGGCCGCTTGACGCACCACCGCGCGAACTCGGTGAACGCTTTGCCGAACCCGACACCCTGCTCGACCAGCGACTCCACGGCGTCCTGCTCGGGGTCGAGCGCTCCGTCCAGCACCATCGCCCTGACCTTGTCCGGGAAGGCCTCGGCGTAGGTGTAGCCGATGCGCGTGCCGTACGAATAGCCCAGGTAGGTCAGCTTCTCGTCGCCCAGCGCCGACCGCATGACGTCCATGTCGCGGGCGACGTCCCGGCTGCCCAGGTTCTCCAGGAACTCCGCGCCGTGCTCGGTGCGCTGCGCACACTTGCGGGCGAAATCGCGCGATTCCCGCTCGGCGGCCGCCACGCCGGACTTGGATCCGTCGACCTCGCCGTCGTCGGCCCGGTCGGCGTCGCGTTCCTCCGGGGTGTAGCACGTCACCTGCGGGCGGCTGGCCCCGATGCCGCGCGGGTCGAACCCGACGATGTCGAACCGGGTGGCGAGCTTGGTCATCGTGGGCGACAACGTCAGCGCGGCGGCGGCCTCCACTCCGGACGCGCCAGGGCCGCCCGGATTGATGAACAGCGACCCGATCCGCTTGCCCGGACCCTGCGCAGGCTTGCGCAGCACGGCGATCTGCACCGTGGGTCCGTCCGGATCCTCGTAGTCCAGCGGGACCTTCAGCCGGGTGCACTGCAGATTCGACGCCACCCGCATCGCCTGCTCGCCGAGATCCGAGGAGGCGTAGCCGTCGCACGAGCCCCAGCGCACCCGCTGACCGTAGAACTCCGCCAGTTCCGATGGGCCGTCGGCGAGCGGCTTCGGCGTCTGCGGTGGCTGTGTCGGCGGCCGCTCCGGCTCGCCATCGGTACAGGCCACCAGGCTCATCGCGGTCAGCGCCGCGACGATCGATGCGGCCGCGCGGATTCGTGATCGCACGGGACGATCCTGCCACCAAAAGGTCCGCGGTTGACCCGCGACCGGGAACCCGGTGCAAGAATGCGTCGTTGGAGCCCGCAGGGGCACCCACAACCACGTCGAAGGATGCGGAGAGGTCGATGGCTCGCGGGCGAACACCGGTGACGAAGCGGATCGGTCAGCGGTTGCGCCGAATAATCGAGCGGCCGGCCAGTGTCTCGCTGGCCAAGTACGAGAAGCTGCTGCCGCAGATCGAACAGCGCGAGGACGACCTCCGCGAGCTGACCGACGAGGAACTGACCGCACGGGCAGGCAAGCTGCGCGACGCCGACTCGTTCGGCAACGAGCAGCTCGTCGAGGTCTGCGCCCTGGGCCGGGAGGCAGGCCGCCGCGCGCTCGGCGAGCGCGCGTTCGACGTGCAGCTGCTCGGCGTCATGGGGCTGCTGACCGGGCACGTCGTGGAGATGGCCACCGGTGAAGGCAAGACGCTGGTCGGTGCGCTGGCGGCCAGCGGCTACGCCCTGCAGGGCAAGCGGGTGCACGTCATCTCCGTCAACGACTACCTGGCGCGCCGGGACGCGGAGTGGATGCGGCCGGTGTTCGACCTGCTCGGCGTGACCGTCGACTGGGTCGAGCCGTCGCGCACCCACGAGGAGCGTCGAGCCGCCTACCACAGCGACGTGACCTACGGCGCGGTGTCCGAGATCGGCTTCGACGTGCTGCGCGATCGCCTGGTGACCGACGTCGAGCAGCGGGTGATGGCGAAGGCGCAGGTCGCCATCGTCGACGAGGCCGACTCGGTGCTGGTCGACGAGGCTCGCGTGCCGCTGGTGATGGCCGGCTCGGTGGACGCCGGCCAGGCGGACGAGGAAGTCGCCAAGATCGTGCGGCGGCTGCGGCTCGGGCTGCACTACGAGACCGACGCGGACGGCCGCAACGCGTGGCTGACCCCGGCGGGTGCGTCCGTGGTGGAGAAGGCCCTCGGCGGCATCAACCTGTACGAGGAAGGCTCCGACCGGCTGGCCGCGGTCAACGTGGCGCTGCACGCACACGCGCTGCTCACCCGCGACGTCGACTACATCGTGCGCGACGGCAAGGTCCAGCTGATCAACGCCTCCCGCGGGCGGGTGGCGGAACTGCAGCGCTGGCCGGACGGGCTCCAGGCGGCCGTCGAGGTGAAAGAGCAGCTCCCGCCGTCGGACCGCGGCGAAGTGCTGGACTCCATCACCGTGCAGGCGCTCATCGGCAGCTATCCCACGGTGGCCGGGATGACCGGTACCGCCGTCGCGGTCGCCGAGACGCTGCGCGAGTTCTACAAGCTGGAAGTCGCGGTCATCCCGCCGAACACGCCGAACATCCGGGTCGACGAGCCCGACCGGATCTTCGACTCGCCGTCGAGCAAACTGCGCGCGATCGTCGACGAGATCAAGCGGGTCCACGGCGAGGGCAGGCCGATCCTGGTGGGCACCCAGGACGTGGCGGAGTCCGAGGAGTTGGCGGAGAAGCTGCGCAAGGCCGGGCTGGAGTGCACCGTGCTGAACGCGCGCAACGACGCGGAAGAAGCCGAGATCATCGCGGAAGCCGGTAAGGCAGGCACGATCACGGTCTCGACGCAGATGGCCGGCCGCGGCACCGACATCAAACTGGGTGGCAGCAACGGCAGCGAGGAGGAGCGGGACGAGGTCGTCGAACTCGGCGGCTTGTACGTCATCGGGACCGCCCGCTATCCGTCGTCACGGTTGGACGACCAGTTGCGCGGGCGGGCCGGCCGGCAGGGTGACCCGGGCGGGTCGATCTTCTTCGCCAGCCTCAACGACGATCTGGTGCTGTCCGGAGCACCGGACGTGCCGGAGGGCCTGACACCGGACGAGAAGGGTGAGATCACCGACCCGGCCGCACAGCGGCACCTCAACCACGCGCAGCGGGTGATGGAAGGCGCCAATCTCGAGATCCACCGCAACACCTGGCGGTACACGCGGTTGATCGAGCGGCAGCGCAACGACCTGCTGGAGTTCCGCGAGGAGGTGCTCACCACCGACGTCGCGGCGGAGTACCTGGCGTCCGAGGAGTCCGAGGCGAGCAAGCACTACGACGAGGTCGTGGAGAAACTGGGCGAGGAGAAGGCACGCACCCTGGCCCGGGAAGTCCTGCTGTTCCACCTCGACCAGCTGTGGTCGGACCACCTGGCGTTCCTCACCGACGTGCGCGAGTCGATCCACCTCCGCGCGCTGGGCAAGGAGACGCCGATCGACGAGTTCCACCGGGCCGCGATCCCCGAGTTCTACAAGATCGTCCCGACCGCGAAGGAGCGGCTGGCGGAGACGTTCCAGGACGCGAAGGTGGTCGACGGTGAGCTCGACGTGGCCGCGGCCGGGGTGCGCAGGCCGACCTCGACCTGGACGTACCTGGTGCACGACAACCCGTTCGACTCCGACGCCGAGCAAGCGCTGAAGAAGGTGCGGGGCCTGCTGCGCAAGAAGCGCACGTGAGGCGCAGCACGAATCGCGCCACTGCGCCGAACGGTGTCGGTGCGAAAGAATGAGCGTGTGCCTCAACTGCGAATTGCGCTCGCTCAGCTCAACCCCACCGTCGGCGACCTGACCGGTAATGCCGACCTGATCGTCGACGCCGTCCGACAGGCGGCCGCGGCGGGAGCGCACGTGGTCGTGTGTTCCGAGATGGCCTTGACCGGCTATCCCGTCGAGGACCTTGCCCTGCGGCAGACCTTCACGTCCGCCGCCCGTCAGACGTTGACCGACCTAGCTGCCCGGCTCGATGCCGAGGGCACCGGTGACGTGCTGACCGTGGTCGGCTACCTGGACGACCAGGACGGCCCCCGCAACGCGGCCGGGGCGCTGTGGCGCGGCGAGGTCGTCGCCCGCCAGTTCAAGCACCACCTGCCCAATTACGGCGTGTTCGACGAGCGGCGCTGGTTCAAGTCCGGCGACGAGCTGACCGTGCTGCGCTTCCACGGCGTCGACATCGGCATGGTCATCTGTGAGGACCTGTGGCAGGACGGCGGCCCGATCGCCGCGCTCGGTGAGGCGGGCGTCGATGTGATCGTGTCGCCGAACGCGTCGCCGTACGAGCGCAACAAGGACGACGTGCGCATCGAGCTGGCCGGCAGGCGTGCGGCCGAGGCGGGCGCGCCGCTGGTGTACTGCAACCAGGTCGGCGGGCAGGACGACCTGGTGTTCGACGGTGGGTCGTTCATCGTCGACCCATCCGGCACCGCGCTGGCCACCGCCGAGCAGTTCGTCAGCAAGGTGCTGGTGGCCGATCTCGAGCTGACTGCGGGCACCGGCCACCGCAGCGGAACGTTCGCCGGCGTGAACGTCCAGCGGAAGGTGCTGGCGGACGAGCCGCTGCCGGCGTACGAGAAGATCACCAATCCGCAGGTCCAGCCGCTGTCGGACGAGGCGGAGGTCTGGTCGGCGCTGGTGCTGGGGCTGCGCGACTACGTGCGCAAGAACGGCTTCTCGTCGGTGATCCTCGGCTTCTCCGGGGGGATCGACTCCGCGGTGTGCGCCGCGCTGGCGGTCGACGCGCTGGGCCCGGAGAACGTGCACGGCGTGTCGATGCCGTCGAAGTACTCCTCCGAGCATTCGCGCACCGATGCCGAGGAACTCGCCAAGCGGCTGGGGTGTCCGTTCCGCGTCCAGCCGATCGCCGACATGGTGCACACCTACGTCGACCAGCTCGGGTTGGAAGGTCTTGCCGAGGAGAACGTGCAGGCCCGCGTGCGCGGCGTGCTGCTGATGGCGTTGTCGAACTCCGAGGGCCACTTGGTGCTGGCCACCGGGAACAAGACGGAGATCGCCGTCGGCTACTCCACGATCTACGGCGACGCGGTGGGTGCGTTCGCGCCGATCAAGGACGTGTTCAAGACCCATGTCTGGCAGCTGGCGCGCTGGCGCAACGCCGAGGCGGAGCGGCGCGGTGAGGTCCCGCCGATCCCGGAGAACTCGATCACCAAGCCACCGTCGGCCGAACTGCGGCCCGGTCAGCTGGACACCGACTCGCTACCGGACTACGCGCTGCTGGACGACATCCTGGACGACTACGTCGAGGGCGATCGGGGCTATGCGGACCTGGTCGCGGCAGGCTTCGACCCGGACGTCATCGACCGCGTGGTGCGGATGGTGGACATCGCCGAGTACAAGCGGCGGCAGTACCCGCCGGGCACCAAGATCACGTTCAAGGCGTTCGGCCGCGACCGTCGGCTGCCGATCACCAATCGCTGGCGCGAGCACCACTGAGTTGGACACGGGCCCGGGCCGCGCTCGGGGAAACGCAGCGGCCCGGGCCGCGGGCTTCAGTGGAACTCGTGTTCCGGACCTGGGAAGTCCCCGTTGCGTACGTCGGCTGCGAACGCCTTGGCCGCGTCGGAGAGCACGCCGGCGACGTCCGCGTAGCGCTTGACGAAACGCGGCGCCTTGCCGCGGCGCAGGCCGGCCATGTCCTGCCACACCAGCACCTGGGCGTCGCAGTGCGCGCCCGCACCGATACCGATGGTGGGGATCTCCAGCTCGTGGGTGATCTTCTTCGCCACCTCGGCGGTGACCATCTCCATCACCACGGCGAACGCACCGGCCTCTTGCAGCGCCAGCGCGTCGGCGAGAAGTTCGTCGCCGGTGTTGTTGCGGCCCTGCACCCGGTAGCCGCCCAGCGCATGCTCCGCCTGCGGCGTGAAGCCGATGTGCGCCATCACCGGGATGCCCGCGTTGGTCAGCGCCTTGACCTGGGGCGCCATGACGCGACCACCCTCGAGCTTGATCGCGTGCGCCAGGCCTTCCTTCATGAACCGCACGCCGGTGGCGACGGCCTGTTCCGGGCCGGCTTCGTAGGAGCCGAACGGGAAGTCGGCGACCACCAGCGCACGCTTGACGGCGCCGCTGACCGCCCGGACCAGCGGAATCATGTCGTCCACCGTGACCGGCAGCGAGGTGGCGTGACCGAAGACGTTGTTCGCGGCCGAGTCACCGACCAGTAGGACCGGGATACCCGCCTCGTCGAACAACTCGGCGGTGTACATGTCGTACGCGGTCAGCATCGGCCATGGCTCGCCGCGATCCTTCATCTCGCGCAGGTGATGAATGCGGACTCGCTTCGGCGGCTTGCTGGGTGTCGCCGCAGCGGATCCAGTGCCGTATGGCGCGGGTTCTTCGGCCCGGCTCGGCGTCGTGACAGTGTTCGCGGGCATTGCGACCGTCCTTCCTCGAGGCCCGTTCGGGGTCCCCGGGTCGTGACCGTTGATGCGCCGACGCCGCTTCATCGCCTGGCCGCCACCTGGTGGTCGACCGGCGTCCGCCGCGTCGTCGCGGGGGTTTGTGCCTGTTCAGCGTGACACCGCTTCACCACCCGCGCACCCACCATGGGACCAGCGTCACATCAGGTGTTCGGTCACCCACGCACGACTGCGCGCAACGACTCCGACAGAGCGTCGTGTGCCTCCACCAGGGAAGGCCCGTACCAGGTGAGATGCCTGCCACTGACCAGCGCGTACGGCACCCCGGGGAACGCATCCGGACCGTCGTCCTCGGTGAACTTCCACGGCTCGTCGGGCAACACGAGCATGCTCGCCTCACCGGCCTGGAAGAGCCCGCGCAGCTCGTCGATCTTCGGGCGGGGGTAGCGCTCGCGATGATCGGCGTAGACGTGGGTGTAGCCGAGCCTGCGCAGCACATCGCCGCCGAAGGTGTCCCTGCCGAGCACCACCCACGGCTTGCGCCACACCGGCACGACCACCGTGCGTTCGACCGGCGCGATCGGGGCCCACAATTCCTCGGCGCGGCACAACCACTCGGGCTCGCTCAGCTCGAACGCCTGGGTGAGCAGTCGGCGCAGTGACCCGAGGGCCGCGGGAACCGTGGCGGGAGCTTCCATCACCCACACCGGAATGCCGTCCGCGCGCAGGCGTTCGACGTCCTCGGGCCGGTTCTCCTCCGAATTGCACAACACCAGGTCCGGTCTGATCGCGCGCACGCGCTCGATGTCGGGGTACTTCGAGCCGCCCACCCGTTCCGCGTCCAGATCGGCCGGGTGGGTGCAGTAGTCGGTGACGCCGACCAGCAGCCCTGGTTTGCTGGCTTCCAACGCCTCGGTCAGGCAGGGCACCAGGGAGACCACGCGTTCCGGCTCGGCGCGCAGCGGTACTTCCTCACCCAGGTCGTCGATCATCCGCATCATGCCCTTTCGAAACTCACCGTGCGTCGGTCCGCGTCGACACTGATCAACCGCACGGTAACCCGCTGCCCCTCCGTCATGCCCGTTGCGGGACATTTCGCCAGCACGGGCGGGTCGTCGATGAGGATCTCGGCCTTGCCTGTGCGTGCCTCGTCGTCGTTGTCGCCGTCGTGGTTGCCGTCGACGCGCAGCACCACGGCTTCGAACGTCTCGCCCACGCGTGGCGCGAGCAGCCAGACCTCCGCGAGGTCGATGCAGGCGCGTTCGACCCGGCCGGCCAGCGTGTCCGATGCGGACATCACACCCGGCAGGCGAGTCAGCGCGGCCCTGACCCACTCGGGCACGTCGCGACCTGCCGTCACCGCGAGGCAGACTTCCGTGGCGTAGCGATCCACCAGCCGCCGGATGGGCGCGGTGACGTGGGCGTACGGGCCGCCGATGCCGGCATGACTGCCCACTTCGGGCGGCTCGCCGTCGAACGCGGTGTAGTCGGCGCCGCGCAGCAGCCGCGTGGTGTCGGAGAACAGCGCGAGGGATTCCGGCCGGTCCGGGTCCAGGCCGGCCAGGACCTTGGCCGTGTCCGCACCGTCCGGCCACCCGATGCCGAGTGCTTTCGCCGACCGTTGCAGCCAACGGATGGCTTGCGGCTCGGCGTCCGGCAGCGTGCGGAGGATCCCGACCCGTGCTTCCAGCATGATCTGGGCCGCGCACATGCCGGTCATCAGGGAGATTTCCGCGTTCCACGCGTCGACGTCCCCACGCGGGCGCAGCGTGATGGCCCAGCTTCCGTCGCCGTCCGGGACGACCTCCTGCTCCGGCAACTGCAGTTCGATGGCGCCTCGCTGCACAGCCAGCTCGCGCCGCAACGGGCCGAGTTCCGCGAGAGCCTGCACGGGTTCGGGAGCCGTTCCGGTGGCGAAGCTCCGCTCGACGGATGCGTAGTCGAATTGGGCGGTGGAGCGGACCAGTGCGCGGCGGACGTCGACGTCGACCGGTTCGCCGTGGCTGTCGGTGTCGATCGTCCACAGCACGGCCCGCCGGTGCTGACCAGGCAAGAGGCTGGCGGCCGATTCGGAGAGCGTCGGCGGGTGCAGCGGGACCGCGCCGTCCGGCAGGTACACGGTCTGGCCGCGATTTCCGGCTTCGCGGTCGAGCGCCCCCTCCGGGCGGACGAACGCGGCCAGGTCGGCGATCGCGTAATACACGCGGAAACCGCCCCGGCGTCGTTCGACGGCCAGTGCCTGGTCCAGATCCCTGGCGCCCGGCGGGTCGATCGTCACCAGCGGCAGATCGGTGGCATCGGTCAGCCCACCCGGTTGCTGGGGGCTTCTCCGGGCTTCGTCGGCCTCACTCAGCGCCGCGGCGGGGAAGTCGGTGGGCAGGTCGAACTCCTCGCGGATGGCCGAGAAGTCCGTACCGGGCACTAGTCGCCGTCCCACTCCCGGTCGGCCCGATCGGCCTCCTCGGTGCGCTTACGGGCGATCTCCAGCGCACGACGCGCGGTCGCCTCGTCCGGGTAGGGGCCGAGCAGATCGATCGAGCGGGACCGTTTGAGGTGTTCCACCTGGCCGGTGCGGGTGTTGAAGTACCAGCCTTTGTCGGGATCTGGGTCGTCGGTGCTCATGCGCGCTCCTCGTCCGGCCTGCCTGTCGACCACCCTATCCATGGTGGCCGCACGGTGCCGGTCCATCAACAGCGCGTGGTCACCGATCGGGCCGGTACGGGCGCTCGATGGGCTCGCCGGTGGGGCCGAACTCCTGCGGACCGGTGCCGTTCTGGGCCGGGAGTGGGCCGCTGTTCTCGCTCGACGACGGCTGCTGCGCCGATGGCATCGAGATTCCGCGCGGCGGGGTGGGCGTGTCGTCCGGCTGGGTTCCCGGAGCGAACGACGGCGGCGGCTCCTGGTGCGCCTTGTTCGGCACCACGTCCCACTTGGGCTCGGGCCCGACGTTCATCGGCACCGCCGTCGTCTCGGGCTTCGGTGCGCCGGGGTCGCGCCGCGGTACGACCGGGTCCAGGCAGGTCACCAGGACCTTCTTCTGCTCGGGGTTCTCCACCTTCCGGCCGGTGCGCTCGCGGTAGACCAGCTCGCCGGTGTTGTCCATCTCCACCACGTAGCCGGCCTCGGCAAGCTGCTCCTCGTCCAGGTCCACCAGCCGCTCCTCGCGCGACGGGAGGACGCGGTACTGCGGCCAGTTCAGGTGCTGGTGGGTCTGGTAGAACTCCGCCAGGACGTGCGCCGCGTGCTGCTGCCACGGCAACGGCATCTGTTCCGCCAGCGACCGCGGCAACACCACGTAGTCCTTGGTGACTCCCGGGCCGCCCCGGTTCAACAGATCGGCCAGCGGGGTGCTCGACGCGGGCGGGCCGGACGGCCGGGGTATCGGCGCGACCGCGAACGAGCTGCGCGGGTCGAACGGCGGGGGTGGTGGCGCGTCGCGGCGGCCTTTGCCGCGCTTGCCGAACATTTTCGCCATCGTCAGCCACGCCTCGCTGTGCTCATCGGGTGCACCTTCTGCTGTCGGTTATACCCCGGGGCGCACCGCGACAGGCAGCAGCTCCGGTTCGTCGAAATCGATCGTCCTGGTGTGCACCGGCACGCCGCTCTGCTGCGCCTCGACGATCTTGTTGTCGCCCAGGTACATCGCGACGTGGTGGATCGTCGCCGGGTTCGACTCGTCGTAGGCCCAGAACACCAGGTCCCCCGGCTTGGCGCGCTCGATCGGCAGCATCGCGCCCGCTTTGTACTGGTCACGCGAGACACGCGGCAGGGTGATGCCCGCGGACTCGTAGGCGCGCAGCATCAGGCCGGAGCAGTCGTAGGAGTCCGGGCCGGTCGCGCCCCACACGTAGGGCTTGCCACGCTCACCGAGCGCGAACTCGATCGCCTTGGCGGCTTTCGGGTTGGGCGGCAGCAGGTTGCCGGACCCTTCGCCGCAGCCGCTGGCGTCGGTGACGTTGCCGAGGTTCTCCACCAGGTAGACGGCCATGGCCTCCCACTGGTGGTAGCGGTCCGGGAATGCCGAACGCTCGACCGCCTGGGCGGCGTCACCCGGCCGGATCTTCTCCCAGTCCGGCACGCCCTGCAGCACGTTGTAGAACTTGTTGATCGCGTACTCGGGGTCGGTGACCTGCTCGGGCGTGCCCCAGCCCATCGACGGCCGCATCTGGAAGATGCCCAGCGAGTCGCGGTCGCCGTAGTCGACGTTGCGCAAGCCGGACTCGGTCATCCCCGCCTGGATGGCGATCTGCCAGGCGCGCGGGCTGAGCTTGCGTTTCTTGCCGATCGCGATGATCTGCTGCACGGTGCGGCGCTGCTCGGGGTCCAGCTTGCGGGCGGCGTCGGCACCGACCTGCATGTTGCCGGGCTGCGTGGGCCCGATCGCCGCGTCACAGCTGGCCGGGGTGATGCCCTCGGCCGCGGCGCGCTCGCTCTGCGACACCACGTCGACGACCATGACGGTGCTGACCACCAGCGCGAACAGCATCGCCAGGCAGCCGCCGATCAGCACGCCCGCGCGCACAGCTCACTCCTCCTCGGAATACTGGTTGACCCGCCAGCCGTCCGGCCGCTTGATCACGGTGACCAGCAGCGTCGGCCCGTCCGTGGGAATGCTCACCTCGACCGAGCTGGTCGTGCTGTCGGTGGCACGAACCGGACCGACGACCTTGGTCGCCGGGATGTTGCGCACGTCCACCGTCTTGAGCTGGGGGAGGAATTCCTCGGTGGTGTAAGGCCGCATGCCTGCCAGCCATTTCGCCTGGGTCGTACCGCGCGGATGGTCGACCCAGGCTTGCGCCCACTTGCGCGCCGCCACCAGTGCGGCTTGCGCAGGCGGCGCGGATTTCGGAGTCAGCGGCGATTCGGTCAGCCTGGTCTCGGTCACCTCCGGCCTGCTGGTCTCGGTCTGCTCGGACACCCCGGCCAGCTGCCGCTCGGGTTCGCGCCGGTCAGGGTCCTTGGGCAGCACCCTGGGCAACAGGAACCCGACGGCCGTGATCAGGATGACCAGAACGACGACCGTGGCGATCAGGTGCTTCGGTGACCGCAGCGGCGCGCCCCAGATGCGCCGGTAAACCGCGGCCCGGCCCCGGTTGGTGCGGATCGGCATCGGCTCACCTCACCACCGCATCGGTGTCCCGAACGGCCTGCCGGACCTCCAGCCCGCGGGACGGCCGGTAGACCACGTAGACCGGCTTGCCGTTGATCACTTCCGGGTCGACCCTGCGCGGCTCCGGCCGTGGTGGCGGGCTCATCGCCGCGGCAGCGGTCAGGTAGGGCTGCGCCGGTGGCTGTGGTGACTGCACCTGCGGAGTTTGCGCGTCGGAGCGGTACTCCGCGGACGGCCGGGTGATCTGGGAGGGCACCACCACGGGCTCCGCGTCGAGATAGTCCCGGCCGGCCTGCATCGGGATGGCGTGTGCGCGCACCGGCCTCGCGTCCGGCCGCAACGGCGGGCGGGGCTGTCCGCCGACCGGGGCAGCCTGGCCGCCGCCGCGCGCAGGCGGGGACGTGAAGCCCAAGCGCGCCGCATCCGGAGTTCCCGACGGCGGGAGCGCCTTCGGGCCGTCCAGGCGCTGCGCGGTGGCCACCACGGTGTTCGCTTCCGGTCGCAGCCTTCGCCCGGTCGCGGTCGCGGTGCCCAGCGCCCCGGGCGCCTCGACCGGGGTGTCGTCCAGAGCGCGGGCGTTCTGCCAGAACTCGTCCTGCGGCGTCGGGCCGGTCGGCTTGCGGCGGAAGCGCGAGAACAGACCCGACCCGGCGGGCAGTGCGGCGCCGACCGCCCGCGTGGTGACGTCGACCATCTGCCACAGGCGGCGCACCGGGCGGCCGACGACGAACAGCAGGATCGTCACCATGCCCGCGATCGCCATCTGGGCGATCATCGACATCTGGCCGCTGGCGGCGAAGATCGCGTTCAGCAGCAATGCGTGGACACCGGCCAGCGCGGCCAGGACGACCAGATTGAACGCCACCGTCCCCACGACCTTGCCCGTCCGGCGCAGCACATCGTGGTGGAGTAGCGCAACCAGACCGAGGATGGGCGCTGTCAAGGTCAGCAGGCGGATCAGGATCTGCGCCAGCAGCACCGCTGCCTTGGCGAACAGTTGGAAGAGCGCATAGATCAGGCTCTGCAGGAAGGCCATGAAGCCGACACCGGTGCGGCTGCCGTCCTCGCCGGTGAAGTAACCCTCGGAGGTCCCCAGCGCATTCGCGATGCGCTTGAACTCGGCGTTCTTGCGTTCGATGACGCTCTGCTTGGCGTCGTCTCCGCGAGTGGTCTCCGCCCACGTGAAGGCTTGAGCGTCCAGCAGGTCCCGCGAGTACTTCTTGGCTTCCGGGGTGTCCGCCTTCCCGAACACACCGGCCTGCCAGTTCTTGTAGACGATCTCGTTGTGCAGGTTCGTCGGCAGGACATCGCGGACGATCTTGTTCTCCGAATCGTCGACGAATCCGGCTTGGATGGCAGTCGCCGTCTGCACCACAGCGCGGTCGATGTCATCGAAGTACCGCAACAGCGCGAACGACGAGGCCGCCAACCACACCGCACCGAGCGCGTACAACGCCTTCTTGCTGATCGTGGCCAGATCGCCCCGCCAGATATGACGGAACAACCAGATCGCCAGCAACAGGGCAGCCAGCCCGAACAGCTGCGTGTAGATGTTGTTGTAGACCTTCTCGGTGCCGTCCTTGATGGCGTCGTACAGCGGGCTGAACAACCCGCCTTCCATGACGGTGTAGTGCAGCGCGTTCGTGGCGCCGACAATGACCTTGCCCGCGTTGAACAGCTGGTTTCCCGCCCAGGTGTCCAACGTGGTGTTGGCGTCGGTGACTCCGGACAGCCCACCGCACTCGGTCTGGTAGACGTGCCAGACCATGCCTGCGTAGCCGTACTCCTTGTACGGACTGCCTTTTTCACCCCGGCCTTCCGCCGAGTCCAGCGCCCCGACCATGCCGGTGCCCGGCCGCTCCGGGTTCGGCGGTTCACCACACTGCTGCGCCATCGCCGCCGGGGCGCCGAGGACGATGTTCAGCGCCAGGACGGCAATCACCACGGTCAGCGCGCGCGACCGCGGGGTGGCGGCCCGCCGCGCGCGGCGAGCTGCCCGGACGATGGCCACGGCGGCGACCAACGCCGCCACCACAACCAAGCCGCTCATGCGGCATCCCTGCCGGGCCCGCCCGACTTCCGGCCCGCACCCGCGTGCGCCTCTCGTCCCTCGGCGTGGCCGTTACGGTCCAGACCGTTCTCCGGTGCGACCTCCGCTTGAATGGCGTCCTCGGACAGGCCGAGTTCGCGCTCCGCGGCGCGTTCGAAGTCTTCGTCGAGCTCGGGCGGCACCGGTGTCTTCGGTGGCTCCTCGGGCGGCGACGACCGCTCCGTGGACGACGCCGGCTCGCTTTTCGTCGTGGCCGCCGGGACCGACCCCGGCGTGGTGTCCAGCGCGGCGCGCAGGTGATCCAGGTGCGGGCCGGAGAAGTCCACGCGAATCCGCTCGATGCCGCCCGCACCGTCGTTGAAGATGAACTGCCGCGGCTCGCGGTCCCGCTCGGTGGACTGGGCCATACCGGGCCTGCGGCCGAGTGCGGCGACGACGTGCTCGTACCCCACGCCCACCGGGACCTTGAGCAGACGCAGGGCGTCCGCCTGGACCTCCTCGTCGTCCAGCCGCCCGACGAACACCGAGTCGAGCAGCGAGACGAAGCCCTGGATGCGCAGGAAGTCCGCCGGAACCTGCGAACTGAGCAAAACCCGCACGTTCCACTTACGGGAGTCCCGGGCGAAACGGTTCATCAGGACCCGGCCGGTCGGCACCTCCGACAGGAAGAACGCCTCGTCGATCCAGACGCCCTTGCGCTCTTCCTTCGGCCGCTCGTACACCGACCGCTGGGTCAGCCACGCCGCCAGGTTGAGCATCTCGACACCGAGCGCCTCCGCGTCGGTCCAGTGCTCTCGGCCCACGCCGTCCTTCGGCAGCGTCAGTCCCGCCATGGTCAGCACGGTCAGCCGGTCGTCGCGAGCGGTGGAGTACGGATCGGCGTCCGACTCCGGGATCAGCAACGACATGCGCTCGCGCAGCTCGTCGAGGAAGTCGGCGACCACGACGGCGTGCTCGTGGTGCTCGCTGGCATCCCGGCGCAGCGCGTCGATGACCTGGCCGGGGTGCGCGTCGTACCGCCCGCCGACAGCACGAACCGCCCGCAGCAACACGATGCGGGTCTGCGGCAGGCGGGACACCTCGTACGGCAGGACACCGGTCAGCACGTCGAGGACAAGGCGCCGACGCGTGGCTCCGGCCAACGCGCACTCCCGACGCCACGCTCGCTCCGGATCGTCCTCGTCGAGGAAGTGCTCCAGCTGCGGCTCGGCCACCACCCGGTACGGGTTCAAGATGCCGGGCTGCGCGTTGAGCAGGTTGATCGGGCGGGCGTACGGCCGCAGCTCGGGCAGATCGCACAACGCCGACAGCGGGCCGGACGGGTCCAGCACGGTCCAGTGCGCCCCGGCGCGCAGCGTCTTGTACACGATGCCGCCGCCGAGGAACGACTTACCGCCGCCCAGCCCGGCGACCATCGCGGTCAACCCGGAGCCGTCCCGGACTTCCTGGGCCATCCACGGGTCCCACGCCACCGGACGCCGGGTCGCCGTGACCGTCTCGCCCAGCAGGATGCCGCGCCGGTCACCGACCTCGGCCGTCGCGGTCGGCACCGCGGCCGCGGCCCACACCACGGAACCGCGCCGCTTGTACGCGCTCGACGCGATCGGCTCGCCGGGGATGAACTCCCTGGCCATCGCGTACTGCGCCTCGGGGTGCTCGATCGCGATCTTCGGCTTGTACAACTCGAGCAACTGCTGGGCGTAGCGCAACGCCTCGCGCTCGGTCGGCCCGGACACCGCCAGCCGCCACCACGAGTACACCCGGGTGGCCAGCGCGGTGAAGCCGGAGGTCATCTCGTCGTCGATCTCCAGCACCCGGGAGGCCTGCCGGGCCAGCGACTGCGGCGGCTCCAGCTCGTGTTCCTCGGTGTAGTGCTTGACCTGCGAGCGGACCTTGTTCATCTGCCTGCCGAGCTCGCCCGCGACTTCCTCCGGCCGGCGCACGTAGATCCGCGCGGACCACTCCACCGGTACCGGGAGCCGGTCGGAGTGCTGCACCCACGGGTCGTCGACCTCGGGGATCTGCAGGCCGTGCATCTGACCGACGGTCAACACGGCGACGTGGCTGGTTACACCCGCGTTCGAGCCCGTGCGGCCGCGCACCGTCAGCGTCGGGGCGTACGGCTCGGCGTGGAAATCGGCCGCGTCGGTGAACGACGCCAGGTCCTCCGGCTCCCACGAGGACCCGGGCACAGCGGGCAGGCTGCGCGGCGCGGGGAGGCCGAGCGCACACGACCGGTGCATCAGCCAGGACATCTCCGCGGCCGTGGCCGGGCGCCCTTCCAGGCCCGCGCCGCCGATGACCTGGTCCAGATGCTCGATCTCGGAATCCAGCGCGATCAGCTCGGCGTCGACCGCTTCCGGCAGGATCTTGCGCAGCAGCGGCGCGGTGCGCTCCACCACCCGGTCCACCGCACTGCGGGTCTGCACCTGGACGCCCAGGTACACCTCTTTCTCCGCCATCGAGCGGCCGAGCAGTTGCTGCTGCTCGCCGACCAGGTAGTCGTCGAACGACAGCGCGCCGGGGACGTCCGGCAGCCGGTTGATGGCGTTGTGCACGTGCGCCTCGGCCCACATGCGGATCGGGTACGGGCGGGTGGTGACGCGCAGGTGCAGCCACCGGCCCTGCAGTTCCGCGTACTGCCCGGCGATGGCCGCGATCAGGTCACGACGCTGCGCATCGGACCGAAAGGACCAGCGCTGCGGGGACAGCCGGTACCAGGCGTAGATCTCCGACGACGTGCGCACCAGGTGACCGTCGATGCTGCGAGCGGCGATCGACGGCGTGTAGGCGGGTATTTGCGCCTCACCCGGTAACCGGCTGCTCTTGCGCCGCGCGGTATGTCTCCGCCCGGGCTTGCCGCCCGAGCGCTGTCGTGGCGCCGGCTGCCCGGGGTCCTCCCCTTGGCTCTTGCCGCGGCCGAACACGCGCTACCTCCCTGCCCACATCTGCTGCTGTCTCCACTGCGGATACTGCGGATGCTGATAGTGGTTGTGGTGGTGGTTTCCAGCCGGGTGCGGCTGCCGCCGTCGGGCGGCGTCACGCGGCCGCGGACGCGGACGCTCGGCACGCACTCGTACCTTGCTCGCGCTGACCGCTCCGCCTTCCGGCGTCACCCGCTCCCGTGGGGTGTTCAGCTCGCGGAACGCCATCGCCAACACCGACCCGAGCGGACGTTCGTGCCCGATCCGGGAGGTGATCAGCCTGGTGATGACGATGGTGATGACGAAGGCCCACGCGGTGGAGAAGAACCCGAACTTGATGCCCAGCTGCCGTTCCACGGTCAGCACCAGCAGGAACACCGCTGCGCCGACCCCCCAGGCGACGTAGCGAGCGCGCCAGGGGAAGGTAGCTTTGGGCGGCCCGAGCCACACCGCGTCGACTCGGTACACCTCGTCGTCGGTTCGTATGCGCACGCAGATCCCTGCTCTAGCCCGTGAACAATCCGGAGAGCCACTCTCCGATGTCCACCCCGGCGCCGGACACGGCGAATCCGATGATGGCCAGCGCGATCACCACGCCGCCCACCCGGCGCATCACGCCGGCGTTGTCGCCCTTGCCTCCGCCGATCCACAGCAGCAGTACGGCCACGGCGAGCAGCAGCAGCGGAACGACGTTCTCCTGCAGCCACAGCTGCAGACCGCCGGTGCTGAGTTCCTTGCCCTGCGCTACCACGTCGGCCAGGGTGGTCATGGTGCTCATCGTGAACTCCGTAGTGCGAGGAGTGTGTCCAAGCGGAGCATCGCACGTGCTCCGCTGCCGGTCCAGCTCGTCAGGATCGTCAGTTCCGTCACCTAAGGTAGCCTTCCGAACCCATTCTGTTAAGTCATAGGCCCAGCTTCAGCACGTTCTCACTGCATCGTGACGACCCCTAGGCCGCTCCATAATGCGGTCTGCACCGCCACCACCAGCATCTGGGACCCGAAACCACTGGAACGGAGCAGCACCATCTCGTGCGAGTGGGCCACTCGCTTCGTGCATTTCTGGTAAGTCTCCGCCCACCAGCCTCACCGTCTCACAGTGTTCCGCCCGGTACGGAGCGTAGCGGGCGGACGAGTTGGCATGTAAGCCGGATCCTGTACCCGAAGGGGTGCTTCGGGTGGCGACCATCCATCTAGGCCTGCCGTCGCCGACAGGCTCAAGCGGCCTACCCGCGAGCAGGACGGGCCGCCCTGTCGCTCGCGCAGGCACCACGTGGGTGCCCTCTTGGCCTTGCTCCGGGTGGGGTTTACCGAGCCGCCCCGGTCACCCGAGGCGCTGGTGGTCTCTTACACCACCGTTTCACCCTTACCCGGGCGCAGCGCGCCCGGGCGGTCTGTTTTCTGTGGCACTGTCCCGCGGGTCACCCCGGGTTGCTGTTAGCAACCACCCTGCCCTGTGGAGTCCGGACTTTCCTCGACCGGGATCGCTCCCGGCCGCGGCCGCCCTGCCAACTCGTCCGCACTTTCAGAGTACGGACCGGCGACCGACCGGTGCACGCCGGTCTTATTCCAGGTGGGCGGTGTCGTTGACCAGCCGGACGCACGCGTGCCCGTCGGGATAGAACTCGACGACGGACAGTGACGCGATGTCGAGGTGCAGCCGGAACATCAACTCCGGGCCGACGTTCAGCGCCATCCGCAGCAGGCACTTGATGGGCGTGACATGGGTCACCACCACGATCGTCCGTCCGCCGTAGCGAGCCAGCAGTTCGTCGCGGGCTCGCCGGACGCGGCCGTGCACCACGTCGAAGCTCTCGCCCCCGGGCGGGGAGACGGACGCGTCCCCCAGCCACGCGGTGTGCAGCTCCGGGTCACGGGCGGCGGCCTCGGCGAACGTCAGGCCCTCCCACTGGCCGAAGTCGGTCTCCAGCAGCCCGGGATGGTGCTCGACCGTCGACCCCAGCGCCGCGGCGACCTGCTCAGCGGTGGCGACCGCACGCGACAGCGGCGAACTCACCACCGGCACCGGACCACCGGGGTCCTCGTCGCCGGTGCGCAGCCGGGCGGGCTTCATCGCGGCGAACCGCTTGGCCGCCGCGGCTGCCTGCGCCCGCCCCTGGTCGGTCAACGGCACGTCGCCGCGCCCGCTGTACCGGCGTTCCAGCGACATCGCCGTTTCGCCGTGCCGCAACAGGAACAACCGGGTCGGCGCACCCTGGGCCCCGGTCCACTGCGCCGGAGCGGGCCGGGAATCCGCCTCGGTGGACGTGGTCTCCAGCGGGATCATGGTCTGCTCGGGCTCGGCAGGCTCCTCCGGCTGCTGCGGCGCGGCGGACTGGGAGTCCATCGCCTGGTTGGCCAGCCGGTCGGCGCGCGCGTTCTGCGCCCGTGGCACCCACTGGTAGGTCACCTCGTCGAACCGGGCGGCGATGTCCCTGGCCTGCAGCGCCAACGGCTGCAGGCTCGGGTGCTTGATCTTCCAGCGGCCGCACATCTGCTCGACCACCAGTTTGGAGTCCATCCGGACGTCCACCCGGGTGGCGCCCAGCTCGGCGGCGGCGCGCAGCCCCTCGATCAGTCCGGTGTACTCGGCGACGTTGTTGGTCGTCACCCCCAGGCCGCCCTTGCGTTCGGCGAGCACCCGCTCGCCGTCGGCGTCCAGGACGACGGCACCGTATCCGGCGGGTCCGGGGTTTCCTCGGGACCCACCATCGGCCTCGACGATCACCTGCACGTGGTCACAACCCCGATTCAGCGGTGCGCACCAAGATCGCGCCGCAGTTGTCACACGTCACGACTGCGTCCGGGTCGGCGGCCTTGACCTTGGACAACGCCACCCGGTCCAGCTCGAGCTGACACGCCCCGCACCGCCGGGCCCGCAGCAGACCCGCGCCCCGGCCGCGCGCCTGTCGCACCCGGTCGTACAGCTCCAGCAACTCCGCGGGCAGCTCGTCGACCAGCTTCGCCCGGTCCGCCTCGCACTTCTGCTCGGTCTGCGCCATGTCCCCCAGCGCCGACTCCGCGGCGGCCCGGGCTTCGGCGACCGCACGTTCGGCGGCCTCGATGGCCTCGGCCGACTTGCGCTCGTCGATCGCGACGGCTTCCCGCTTCTCCATCAGCTCGAGCAGGTCGTCCTCCAACGCCTCCTGCCGCCGCTGCAGCGTGCCGATCTCGTGCTCGAGATCGGTCAGCTGCTTGGCGGATACCGCGCCGGAGGACATCAACTTGCGGTCCTTGTCCGCGCGGGCCCGCACCGACTCGACCTCGCGCTCCTGCCGCTTGACCTCCCGGTCCAGGTCCGAGGCCAGCATCTGGGTCTTCACCAGGGAGTCCTTCGCCGCCTGCAGCGCGGCTTCGCGTTCGTCCAGCACCTGTTGTTCCGGCAAATTCTTGCGCCGGTGGCGGACGCGGTCCAGCTCACCGTCCAGCTCGGCCAGCTCGAGCAAACGGGCCTGTGTCGCCGGATCAACCCTCACTGCGGATTCCTCCCTGCTCCCCGACCCGCATCGTCCACGGGTCGGTGTTACGCCGCGAGACGTGAACTTCGACGGTACCCTCGCACGCCGCGCGGATGACGTCGGCCGCCTGCTCACACCACGGCCATTCGCTTGCCCAGTGCGTGACCCCGATCAGCGCGGGCACATCCCCGTCCGCGAGGTGCTCGCTGGCCGGGTGATGCCGCAGATCGGCGGTGACGAACGCGTCGACCCGCGCCCGCGTGGCCACGGAGAGGTAGGAGTCGCCTGCCCCGCCGGACACCGCGACGGTCCGGATCTGTCGGTCCGGATCGCCCGCGGCCAGCACACCGGGCTCGGTCGGCGGCAGCGCGGCCGCGACCTGCTTGGTGAACTCGCGCAGCGTCATCGGTTCCGGCAGCTCGCCGATCCGGCCGATCCCGATCGGCTCTTCCGGCTCCGCGAGCGGGTGCGGGTTCAGCGGACGCAGCTCGGTCAGCCCGATGGCCTCGGCCAGGGCGTCGGAAACCCCGGGGTTGGCGGAATCGGCGTTGGTGTGCGCGCAGTAGAGCGCGATGCCGTTGCGGATCATCCGGTGCACCAGCTTGCCCTTGCGGGTGTCCGCGGCCACCGAGCTGACGCCGCGCAGCAGCAACGGGTGGTGGGCGACGACGAGCTGGGCGCCGAGCTCTTCGGCTTCGGCGACGGTGGCCTGGACCGGATCGACGCACACCAGCACCCGCTCGACCTCGTCCTCGGGGTCACCACACACCAGGCCGACCGCGTCCCAGTCCTCGGCCAGCTCCGGTGGATAAGCGGTCTGCAGAACACCGATCAGTTCACGGACCATAGGCATGCGGGCGATCCTTGCACAGCTCCCGGTCCTCCGTTCAGGCCGCTGGAGCCTCCGCGAGCGAGACGCTGTTGCCATCCGGATCCAGCACGTCGACGTGCCGCACGCCGTTGGGATAGATCTCCACCGGCTCGTGGCCGAAGCCCTCGGCGGCAAGCCTGTCAAGGATCTCGTCGAGGTTGTCGACGCCCAGGGTGAGCACCGCGCCGCCCGCCTTCGCCGGGCGCTCGTCGATCACCACCCAGGCATTCGCGCTCAGTTGCCAGAGATGTTCCTTGCCCATGACTTCGTCCACCCGACGGCCCAGCAACGCTTCGTACCAGGGCAGGGCCTCGCTCAGATTGCTGACACAGATCACCGAGAACAGATCCACTGTGCTCCTTCCTCTTCCTCGTCGATGCTGACTGGCGAGGGAAGCGGAACTCATCGCCCGCGGCGATCTCTAGTGTCGCGCGTCGGAACTAGTCTGGGACCCATGCCTGATCCTGACGCTTCTGTTTCGGTCGTCTTCGTCTGCACCGGCAACATCTGCCGCTCCCCGATGGCCGCCGCGGTGTTCACCGAGCACCTGCGCCGCGCGGGCCTCGCCGACCGGGTGCGGGTCAGCAGCGCCGGCACCGGCTCGTGGCACGTCGGGGAGCCGGCCGATCCGCGAGCGGTCGCCACGCTGAAGGAACACGGCTACCCGATCACCCACACCGCGGCGCAGGTCGGCGCCGAGCATCTGTCCGCCGACCTGCTGGTCGCGCTGGATTCCGGCCACCTGCGCAGCTTGCGGCGGATGACCGACGACCACACCAAGGTCCGCCTGCTCCGCTCGTTCGACCCGGACGCGGGCGAGAACGCCGATGTGCCCGATCCGTACTACGGCGACGACGAGGGCTTCACCGAGGTGCTGGACATGCTCGAGGCCGCGATGCCGGGTCTGATCGACTGGGTGCGCGAACGGCTGTGAGGGTCGAGGAGTTGCCGGACGGCCGGCGCGTGGCGGTCAAACACGACCCCAGCGCCCAAGCCGAGGCCGCCGGGCTGCGTTGGCTCGCCGAGTCCGGTGACGTCGCGGTCCCCGAGGTGTATGCGGTCGACGATGACGTGCTGCAGACGGAGTACCTGCCGCCCTCGGCTCCGACGGAGTCCGCTGCCCGCGAGTTCGGTGCCGGGCTGGCCGCCTTGCACCTGCGTGGCGCGGACGCCTTCGGGTCTCCACCGCCGGGCGGGCCGGCCGATGCGTGGATCGGCCGCGCACGGATGGGCAACGAGCCGCGCGACGACTGGCCGACGTTCTACGCCGAACTGCGTGTCGAACCCTATGTTCGCCAAGCGCGCGACAGCGGGTCACTGACCGCCGGGCAGGCTTCGGTGATTTCCCGCGCGTGCGAGGTGATCCGGGACGCTTCGGGCCCCGACAGCGCGGACGAGCCTCCGGCCCGGCTGCACGGGGACTTGTGGAGCGGCAACGTCCACTTCTCCCGAGGTCGGGCGTGGCTGATCGATCCGGCCGCGCACGGCGGGCACCGGGAGACCGACCTGGCCATGCTGCAGCTGTTCGGCGCCCCGCACCTGACCGTGATTCTCGAGGCGTATGCGGACGCGGCCGCGGCCGCCGGAGCACCGCTGGCCGACGGCTGGGCCGAGCGCACACCGATGCATCAACTCTTCCCACTGCTGGTGCACACCGTGCTGTTCGGCGGCGGATATGCGGCACGGGCCGAGGCAGCCGCCCGGCGGACACTCGCGCTGGCGTGAGCCGTACGGTGGATATGTGCGGTTGAGGTTGCTGCTACGGCCCGGCTGGCTGGCGTTGACGCTGGTCGTGTTCGCCTTCGCCGCTGCCTGCTTCACGCTGCTGGCGCCATGGCAACTGGGCAGGCACGACGAGCGCTCGGCGACCAACGACGCGTTGCGCGCCTCGCTGGACGCGCCGCCGCGACCGTTGAACGAGGTTCTGCCTGACGGGGCAGCGCCGGACACCCGAACGCAGTGGAGCCGGGTGACGATCAGCGGCGAATACCTGCCGGACAAGGAAATGGTCGCCCGGCTGCGCAGCGTGAACGGCAATCCGGCCTACGAGATCCTCGTGCCGCTGCGCACTGACGACGGGCAACTGGTGCTCATCGACCGCGGTTACCTCGAGCCCGGCGAGAATTCCCAGGTCCCGGCGTATGCGCCGGTGCCGGCGGGTCGCGTGACGGTGCAGGCCAGGGCCCGGCTGGACGAGCCACCCTCACGGCCGCCGGAACCGCAGGGCGACAAGCTGCACGTGTACGGCGTCGGTTCGAAGGTGGCCGAGCAGGCGACGAATCTCGAGTTCCGGCCCGGCTACTTCCAGCTCGAGCGCAACCAGCCGGGCGCGCTGGAGCCGTTGCCGCTACCGCAGCTGGAGGCGGGCCCGTTCCTGTCGTACGGGATGCAGTGGGTCGCGTTCGGGGTGATGGCGCTGGTCGGTTGGGCGTACTTCACCTGGCGTGAGCTCAAGCCGGGCGGTGCGCTGCACGAGTCCGGCCAGCGGCAACGCCGCAAGTCGGTCGCCGAGATGCTGGCCGAAGACGAAGAAGAGGACGCCGACGAGGACGCCGGCAGCGTGTCGCCCCGCTGAGCGGCTCGGCTACCGATCACGGCTCGGCGGCCGCCCACGCCTCCAACATCAGGCGAGCGATCGAGGAATTGCCCGGCAGCCGCAGACCACCGTCACCGTTCGCGCGTGGCTCGTAGGCCCGCGCGAACGCCGCTCGAACTTCTTCCCGGGTGAACCACCGCGCGGCCTCGATCTCCCCTTCGGCGAGCGTCAAAGGAGCGTCCCGGTCCGCCCGCGCGGCGAACCCCAGCATGATCGACCGCGGGAACGGCCACGGCTGGCTGCCGAGGTAGCGCACGTCCCGCACGGTCACCCCGACCTCTTCCCGGATCTCCCGCACCACACACGCTTCCAGCGACTCGCCCGCCTCGACGAACCCGGCGAGCACGGACCGGGAACCCTCCGGCCAGCCCGCACCGCGAGCGAGCAGCACCCGTTCCCCGTTGACACCGACGTCGTCGTGCACCAGGCAGATCACCGCCGGGTCGGTACGCGGGTACTCCTCCCGCCCGCACCCGGTACAGCGGGAAGCCCAGCCGACGCTGATGACCTTCGTGGGGGCGCCACACCGCGCGCAATGCCTGGCCCGGCGATACCAGCTGCGCAGCGCCAGCGCGGTGGTGAACAGCCCGGCCCCCGTGTCGTCCAGTTCGTCGCCGAACTCGCGCAGCCCCACCCACCGTTCACCGTCGGCGACGATGTGCGTGACGGGCACACCGAACCGCCCCGGCACCTCGATCGTCTCGCCGTCCGGCTCCGGGACGTCCAACACCGCCCAGTAGTCGCCCTCGGGCGCGCGGCCCAGAAACGCCGCATCCTCCGGTGGCTCCGGCGCGATCTCGGTGGCCGGCCGCAGCGCGAGCTCCCCGTCGTCCATGCGCACCGGGGTGCGGCCGCGCTTGTCGAGCACGATCACCCGGGCCGTCGGCCACGCCGCCCGCAACGCCTGCGGGTCCTGTCGCAGCGCCTCGCTGCGGTCGATCGTCACCCGCGACAACGCGGGCACGCGCGGCAACTCGAACGGCTGGGTGGTGGCCGTACTCACGGCAGGACGACTCCTCCCAGCGCCGCCAAGCCGTCGCTGAGCACCTCGGGATCGCCGACCACCACCCCGGTGAACCGCTCCGGGGCGAAGAACTCACGGGCCGCCTCGACCACCTGCTCGGTGCTGACTTCCTGCAGCCGCTGCGGATGGCCGGCGAGCCACTCGACCCCCAGCCCGGCACCGGCGAGCGCGGACAACTGGGACGCCAGCCCCGCCTGCGACGAGGTCGAGATCAGCAGCGATCCGACGGCGTACTGCCGCACCGCGGCCACCTCTTCCTCGGAAGGCGGCACGACGCGCAGCCGGGTCAGCTCATAGCGGGTCTCCATCAGCGCCGCGGCCGTCACGTCGGACGCGGTGTCGGCGTCGATGTCCAGCGTCGCGGTCTCCCCGGTGAACTCGAAGCCGGAGTGGGCGCCGTAGGTGTAGCCCTTGTCCTCACGGATGTTCTCCACCAGCCGCGAGGAAAAGTACCCGCCGAACACCAGGTTCGCCAGCTGCAGAGCCGCGTAGCGGTCGTCGGTGCGCGGCAACGCCTGCGACGAGAGCCGGATCTGCGACTGCACGGCCCCACGCCGCGGCACCAGCAACACGTCTCCACCGGCGACGTCGGGAACCGGCGCCAACGGGGTCGCCTCGGCGTCGGACGACCAGCCGCCGACCGCGGCCGCCACGTCGTCGATCACCTTCTCCGGGTCCAGGTCGCCGACGAGCACCAACACCGACCCGCGCGGCAGCACCGCTTGAGCGTGCAGGGCACGAACCGCCTCCGGGCCCACGACGGCGACGTCCTCGGCCTGCGGCACCTCACGCACGACCGGATGGTCGCCGTAGCGCCGCTGTTGCAGGGCCTCCCGGGCGATGACGCGCGGCTGGGTCCGGGCGACGGCGATCCGCTCCACCAGCCGGTCCCGCTCGCGGACGACCTGGCCGTCCGGGTAGGTCGCGTCGGTGAGCACATCGGCGAGGACATCCAGCAGCGTCGGCAGGCCGTCGGACAGCGAGCTGCCGGAGATCGACAGGCGCTCCGGGTCGACGATCGTGCCGAGCTCGCCGCCGATGAGGGCCAGCTCGGTGTCGATGGCCACCCGGTCCCTGCGGGTGGTCCCGGTCAGCAGCGTCTCGGCCAGCAGCTCGGCACGCGCCGGGTGCAGCGGATCGGAGCCGCCGAACGGGATGCGCAGCCGCAGCT
>Ga0310825_100110_pt1 | contig 140045 bp, 132 predicted proteins | sample WT_ome_9_FD_202243 | JGI IMG/M metagenome (GOLD analysis project Ga0310825, IMG submission 202243) | Sorghum-adapted microbial communities enriched on wild type (WT) sorghum from Joint BioEnergy Institute, Emeryville, California, United... ... | reverse complement strand
ACCAGCGCGTCGCCGAGATCGCCGTCACCGTCACGCCACCACAGCAGGACCACGTCGACGACCTCCTGGGCGTCCTCGTCGAGGATCTCCCCGCCAATTCTTTCCTCGATCGCGGCACGAACGTCCTCGTCGACATCCTCGTCCCAGCCGATCTCCTGAACCACCATGTCCGGCTTGATGCCAAGCCTGTCGGCGACGTCTCCAGCCGCGACCACGACTGCTACTCCTCCTACCTGCCATGCGCTGCGCATCGGCGCGCTGACTCTTGTAACGTCAGTATTGAGTAGTGACAGCGAACACCGCAGTGGCCGCGCATGCAAGCAGCAACGGCCACCGAGTCGGCATTATTTCCCGCACTCGACGGTCACGACCACCCGCTTACCGGCGAGTAACGATGACGAAAACGCCGGGACGCGGAAGGATGGCAACAACATCACACAAGAGATAGTTACGAGCTAGGAGCGGCACCCTTGCCCCAGCAAAACACTCCGCCGTCCGGCGCTGCCCCATCGGGTGACAAAGCGCCGGCCCGCGTGCGGGTCATCCGGGACGGCCTGGCGGCACACCTGCCCGACATCGACCCGGAAGAGACTGGCGAATGGCTGGATTCGTTCGACGAAGCGTTGGCCAGGGGCGGCCAACAGCGGGCTCGATACCTGCTATTGCGCATTCTCGAGCGTGCCCGCGAACGCAACATCGGCGTCCCGCCCCTGACCGCCACTGACTACGTCAACACCATCCCGACGGAGAACGAGCCGTGGTTCCCCGGGGACGAGGAGATCGAGCGCCGCTACCGCGCCTACATCAGGTGGAACGCGGCGGTCATGGTGCACCGCGCGCAACGGCCCGGTGTCGGCGTCGGTGGCCACATCTCGACCTACGCCTCGTCCGCCGCGCTGTACGAGGTCGGCTTCAACCACTTCTTCCGCGGCAAGTCGCACTCCGGTGGCGGCGACCAGATCTTCATCCAGGGGCACGCCTCCCCCGGTATCTACGCGCGCGCGTTCCTGGAGGGACGGCTCACCGCCGCCCAACTGGACGGGTTCCGCCAGGAGTACTCGCACGCGGGCAAGGGTGGCGGCCTGCCGTCGTACCCGCACCCGCGGCTGATGCCGGACTTCTGGGAGTTCCCCACGGTGTCCATGGGCCTCGGCCCGATGAACGCCATCTACCAGGCGCGGTTCAACCGCTACCTGCACGCCCGCGGCATCAAGGACACCTCCGACCAGCACGTGTGGGCCTTCCTCGGCGACGGCGAGATGGACGAGCCGGAGTCGCGCGGCCTGATCCACGTCGCGGCCGCCGAAGGCCTGGACAATCTGACGTTCGTCATCAACTGCAACCTGCAGCGGCTGGACGGCCCGGTCCGTGGGAACGGCAAGATCATCCAGGAGCTGGAGGCCTACTTCCGCGGCGCGGGCTGGAACGTCATCAAGGTGATCTGGGGCCGTGAGTGGGACGCGTTGCTGCACGCCGACCGCGACGGCGCGCTGGTCAACCTGATGAACGTCACGCCGGACGGCGACTACCAGACGTACAAGGCCAACGACGGCGCCTACGTGCGGGAGCACTTCTTCGGGCGTGACCCGCGCACCAAGGAGCTGGTCAAGCACCTCACCGACGAGGAGATCTGGAACCTCAAGCGTGGTGGCCACGACTACCGCAAGGTGTACGCGGCCTACAAGGCGGCGATGGAGCACCACGGTCAGCCGACGGTGATCCTGGCCCACACCATCAAGGGCTACGGCCTCGGCCCGGCGTTCGAGGGCCGCAACGCCACGCACCAGATGAAGAAGCTCACGCTCGACGACCTCAAGCTGTTCCGGGACGCCCAGCGCATCCCGATCAGCGACAAGGAGCTGGAGGCCGACCCGGCGCTGCCGCCGTACTACCACCCGGGCGAGGAATCCCCGGAGATCCAGTACATGATCGGCCGCCGCAAGGCGCTCGGGGGCTTCCTGCCCGAGCGGCGGGTGGAATCCAAGCCGCTGGTGCTGCCCGGCGACAAGGTCTACGAGGGCATCCGCAAGGGCTCCGGCAAGCAAGAGGTCGCCACCACGATGGCGCTGGTGCGACTGATCCGCGAGCTGGCCAAGGACGCCAACATCGGCAAGCGGGTCGTGCCGATCATCCCGGACGAGGCGCGCACGTTCGGCCTCGACTCGATGTTCCCGACGGCCAAGATCTACAACCCGCACGGGCAGAGCTACACGTCGGTGGACGCGCAGTTGATGCTGGCCTACAAGGAGGCCGAGGACGGCCAGCTGCTGCACGAAGGCATCAACGAGGCCGGTTCGGCGGCGTCGTTCACCGCGGTCGGTACGTCGTACGCCACGCACGGCGAACCGATGATCCCGGTGTACATCTTCTACTCGATGTTCGGGTTCCAGCGCACCGGTGACGGCTTCTACGCCGCGGCCGACCAGATGGCTCGCGGGTTCATCATCGGTGCCACGGCGGGCCGCACCACGCTCACCGGTGAGGGCCTGCAGCACGCGGACGGGCACTCCCAGCTGCTGGCGGTCGGCAACCCGGCCGTGGTGTCCTACGACCCGGCGTGGGCGTTCGAGATCGCGCACATCGTGCGGGACGGGCTGCGGCGCATGTACGGCGAGAACCCGGAAGACGTCATGTACTACCTGACGGTCTACAACGAGCCGTACCAGCAGCCGCCGGAGCCGGAGGACCTCGACGTCGAGGGCCTGTTGAAGGGCTTGTACCGGTACCAGGTGGCCCCGGAGGGCACCGGCCCGCGGGCACAGATCCTGGTGTCCGGTGTGGCGATGCCCGAGGCGCTGCGCGCCCAGGAGCTGCTCGCCAACGAGTGGGGTGTACACGCCGACGTCTGGTCCGCGACCTCGTGGTCGGAGCTGCGCCGGGAGGCGGTGGAGGTCGACCGGGACAACCTGCTGCACGTCGACGACGAGCCGCGCGTCCCGTACGTCACCCAGGTGCTGTCCGACGTGGCGGGCCCGGTCGTGGCGGTGTCCGACTGGATGCGCGCGGTTCCGGACCTGATCCGGCCGTGGGTGCCGGTGCCGATGTACACGCTGGGCACCGACGGGTTCGGCTTCTCCGACACCCGCCCGGCCGCGCGCAGGCACTTCCTGGTCGACGCCGAGTCGATCACGGTCGCCACGCTCAACGCGCTGGCCCGCAACGGCGACATCAAGCCGTCCACGGTGATCGAGGCGGCGCGCAAGTACCGCATCGACGACGTGACGGCCGCCGGTCCGCAGCTGTCGGACTCGGGCGTGGCGTAAGTCGCCGGACCCACGAAAGCGGGCTGGGCAGGAAGATCGCTTCCGCCCAGCCCGCTTGTCGTTGCGTGGCTGTTCGTTCGTCGTTTGCGTGACTACTCGCGGGCCGTGCGTGACTATTCGCGCAGGTCCCCGCTGACGCCGCCGGCAGCAGGCCCACCGTGCTGGCCGGGGGCCGGCCCCGCCTGCGCAGGCCGAGCCCCGGCCGAATTGCCGGAGAACTGCCGCTCGATGGTGTCCAGCCAGTTCGGCCAGCGCTGCGCCGTCGCCTTGATCAGCCCACCGCCGAAGCCGACGATGATCACACCGCTGACCGTGGCCAGCACCGCGATCAGTACCGGACCGGTGACCAGCTCGCCGATGCCGACCTGGCTCAGTGCCGCGATGATGCCCAGTGCCAGGATCAACCAGTAGGCCGCCGTGGCCAACCCGTGCGCGGCCCCGCGACCGGCCAGCGCGTTGCCGATCAGCTCGCGGACCGCGTTGCCGATCGCCGCCGCGACGAGCACCAACACGATGGCCACCACGATGCGCGGCAGGAACGCGATCACCTCGTTGAGCAACTGGCTGACCGGATTCGTCGGCCCGAAGGCCCCGAACGCGATCTGCAGCGCGATGAGCAGAATGAAATAGTAGACCAGCTTGACGATGATTTGCCCGGCGTCGATGTTCGACTGCTGGAACATGCGGGAAAGGCCGGTCTTGTCGACCAGCCGGGCGAACCCGAGCTTCTGCAGAAGCAGGCTCAGGCCTTTCGACACGGCTTTGGCGATAAGCCAACCGATCAACAAGACAATCAGGAACATCAACAGCTTGGGCACGAACGTGGCAATGGCACTCCACGCGTCGCCCAGGCCCTGTTTGAGCTGATCCACAGCGATCTCCTCCTCGTCAGCGCTGGACGCCGGTCAGCGTGATCGTCAGCCCGCCGACGCTGGTCAGCAACTCGAACGGGCCGCACGGACGGGTGAGTCGAGGAGCGCAAAAAGGACGTGCCGGTCCATAGTGGACGCAAACGCTGCGGAAATCGCGACAATCGCCCATGCGAAACGCTTGGCACCGGTCGAATCTCTTTTGCCTGCGGACCAGGGCACACATTCCTCGACGGTGATCATCACACCGGCTGGAACGACTTCCGGCATGGTTCGAAAAAGCAGAACCCGCGTTCGATCGCGCCGAGGGAAATGTCACCCGTTCGATGACTGGCGGGGTAGGTCGGCCGCATCGCGACGCAATCGGCCGCGACGGCTCGCTCGATTACTGTTGTCGGCATGACCTCGCACGCGCCCGACCCGCCCGCCACCGGGCTGTCACCGACCACCATGCGCAAGGTCGAGCGCGCCTCGGGTGATCTGGCAGGCGCGTGCGTGGCGGAGATGCACCGGCGGTTGCCGTGGTTCTCCCGGATGACCGCCGACCAACGGGCCAGCGTCCTGCTCATCACCCAGGCGGAAGCAGCCGGGTTCACCGAGTGGCTGCGTGATCCCACGATTCCGTCCAGACCGACCACGGAAGCCTTCCGTGACGCACCACGGGAACTGTCCCGGCTGATCAACCTCCGCCACACCGTCGTGCTCATCCGCATCGCCATCGAGGTCTTCGAGCGCGAGCTGCCCAAGTACGCGGCGACGGAAGCCGAGCGCGTGCTGCTGACCGAGAGCGTGCTGCGCTACGGCCGGGAAGTCGCGTTTGCGGCGGCCACCGCCTACGCAGCGGCCGCCGAGTCCCGTGGTGCATGGGACGCCCGCCTGGAAGCCCTCGTGGTCGACGGGATCGTGCGTGGTGACGCCGAGGAGTCGCTGTTGTCCCGCGCGGCCGCCCTCGGCTGGGACCCGGCGAGCGCGGCCACCGTCGTGGTCGGGGCCGCACCGTCGGCCGACTCCCCCGACGTCATCACCAAGGTGCGCACGCAGGCCGCCAGGATCGGCCGGTCCGTGCTGGTCGGCGTGCAGGGAAGCAGGCTGATCGTGGTCGTCAACGGCCCCACGACCGGCACCGCGGACGCCGAACAGGTCTTGCCGGCGCTGACCGAGTGCTTCGGCACCGGCCCGGTCGTGGCCGGGTCGACCGTACCTCGGCTGGCCGACGGTCACCGCAGCGCCGTCGAGGCGCTCTCCGGGCTGCGTGCCGTCGTCGGGTGGTCGGGGGCGCCGCGCCCGGTTCGCGCGTCCGACCTGTTGCCCGAACGGGCACTGGCCGGCGACGCCGAGGCGGAACGAACCCTCATCGAGGAGATCGCGCGGCCGCTGGAGCAAGCGGGCGGCGCCATCGAACAGACCGTCACGGCTTATCTGGAAGCAGGTGGTGTGCTGGAGGCGTGCGCCCGCCAGCTGTATGTGCACCCCAATACCGTGCGATACCGGCTGAAACGGGCAGCGGAGCTCACCGGCCGGAGCGCGACCGACCCACGGGACGCGCTTGTGCTGCGTGTCGGGCTGATGGTCGGCAGGCTGGCCAGAGCGCGCGGCTTGTGGTGAGCCTCTACACGTGCCGGTATGCGGACCCGACGATCAGCGGTACGTTTGGAGAGTTCCTCTAAAGACCCCGGGAGTACTTGGTGCTCCGCGACATCACGGGCGGAGGCCCCTGACGTGTTCGCTAGAGATGTGACGCACGCGCTCGCCGTTCTCACCCCCGGACAGGGTTCCCAGTCACCCGGAATGCTGGTCCCGTGGCTCGAAGTCGACGGGGCTCGCGAACGACTTCGCGAGTGGTCCGAGGCCACCGGCCTGGACCTGATCCGGCTGGGCACCGAAGCCGACGCAGAAGAAATTCAGGACACCGCCGTCACCCAGCCGCTGATCGTGGCCGCGTCGCTGCTGGCCTACGAGATCGGCGGCCGACGGGACGTCTGGCCCGCCGATGCCCCGGTCGCAGGCCACTCGGTCGGTGAACTCGCCGCCGCCGCCATCGCGGGCGTCTTGGACGCCACCGACGCCGTGGCGCTCGCCGCGGTGCGCGGCGCCGAGATGGCCAAGGCCTGCGCACTGACCGAGACCAGCATGGCCGCCGTCATGCTGGGCGATCCCGACGAGGTCGTGGCGTGGCTGGACGAACACGGGCTGGCCGCGGCCAACCGCAACGGTGCCGGCCAGATCGTGGCCTCCGGCGCCGCGGACGCCATCGCCAAGATCGTGGCCGAGCCGCTGGCGGGCACGAAGGTCCGCGAGCTGAAGGTCGCCGGCGCGTTCCACACCGACTACATGGCGCCCGCTCGCGAGGCAATGGCCGAGCACGCGGCGAAGATCAGCCCGCGCGACCCGAACCGGCCGCTGCTGTCGAATGCCGACGGGGACGTGGTCACCTCCGGTCAGGAGTACCTGGACCGCCTGGTCAGCCAGGTGACCAACCCGGTGCGCTGGGACCTGACCATGCAGAAGCTGGCCGAGATCGGCGTGACCAGCACGGTCGAGCTGCCCCCTGCCGGGACGCTCACCGGCCTGGTCCGGCGCCAACTGAAGGGCACCGTCACCAGCACGACCGCCGTCAAGACGCCGGCCGACCTGGACAAGCTGGCCGAGACCGCTGGGGAGAACTCGTGACCACCATTCGCCAGACCAGCGGTCCGCCCGCCACCCAGATCCTCGGGGTGGGCAGCTATCAGCCGGAGCGGATCGTCACCAACGACGAGCTGTCGCAGATCATGGACACCAGCGACCAGTGGATCCGGGACCGGGTCGGCATCGTCGAGCGCCGGTTCGCCGCCAAGGACGAGCGGCTGGTCGACATGGCCGTGGAAGCGGGCAGCAAAGCGCTCTCCGACGCCGGGCTCGAGCCGTCGGACGTCGACACGGTGATCGTGCCGAACTGCACGATGCCCTCGCCGATCCCGAACGCCGCGGCCCAGGTGGCCGACCGCATCGGGGTGAAGGCCGCAGGCGCGTTCGACCTCAACGCCGCCTGCGCGGGCTTCTGCTACGCCCTCGGCGTGGCCTCCGACCTGGTGAAATCCGGCTCGTCGCAGCGAGTGCTGGTGATCGGCGCGGAGAAACTCACCGACGTGGTGGACCCGGTGGACCGGGCGAACGCGATCATCTTCGCCGACGGCGCGGGCGCCGCCGTGGTCGGTCCGGCGGACGAGCCGCGGATCGGCCCGGTGGTGTGGGGCAGCGCGGGCGATCTGGTCGACACGATCTACATGCGGGAACACAAGTACATCTACCAGGAGGGCCAGTCGGTCTTCCGCTGGGCGACCACCAAGATCGCGCCGATCGCCCAGCGCGCGGTGGAGGCGGCCGGGCTGAGCCTGGCCGACATCGACGTGCTGATCCCGCATCAGGCGAACTTGCGCATCGTCGAGGCGATCGGCAAGAAACTCAAGGCCAAAGGGGCGCGGGAGGACCTCGTAGTGGCCGATGACATCGTGCATTCCGGCAACACGTCATCCGCGTCGATCCCGCTCGCGCTCGACCACATGCGTCAAAAGGGACGGGTCTCGTCCGGCGATGTGGTGCTGGCCGTAGGCTTCGGGGCCGGACTGTCCTATGCGGGACAGATCTTCGTGGCTCCGTGATCAGCTGCTCGGGCAGGTGCCGGGCGGAAGAGCACTGGTGAACTGACAGAAAGGGAAAACGCAATGGCGGACAACGCGCAGATCCTCGCCGGCCTGGCCGAGATCGTCGAGGAGGTGGCGGGCGTCTCGCAGGACGAGGTGACGCCGGAGAAGTCGTTCGTGGACGACCTGGACATCGACTCGCTGTCCATGGTGGAGATCGCCGTGCAGGCCGAGGACAAGTTCGGCGTGAAGATCCCGGACGACGAGCTGGCCAACCTCAAGACGGTCGGCGACGCGGTCAACTACGTCGCCAACAACTCCTGATCGGATCCTCCGATCGATTCCTTCTAGTGGGGAGGCGTTAGTCAGATGAGCACACCAGACGTCGTGGTCACCGGCCTGGGCGCGACGACGCCGTTGGGCGGGGACGTCGAAGCCCTGTGGGACGGCCTGCTGGCCAGCCGGAGCGGCGTCCGGTTGCTGGAGGACGAGTGGGTGGACAAGTACGACCTCCCGGTGCGGATCGCCGCGCCGCTGGCGGTCGAGCCCACCGAAGTCCTGCCTCGGGTGGAAGCACGTCGGCTGGACCGGGTCGAACAGGTGGCGTTGGTGGCCGCGCGGCAGGCGTGGCAGGACGCGGGCTTCGGCCCCGACGGCGACGCGGAAGTGGAGCCGGAGCGGCTCGGGGTCGTCATCGGCACCGGTGTCGGTGGTGCGGGCACGCTGCTGAACATGGACGACGCGCTGGAGACCAAAGGGCTGCGCAAGGTGTCGCCGCTGACGGTCCCCATGCTCATGCCCAACGGTCCGGCCGCGATCGTCGGTATCGACCTCAAGGCGCGGGCCGGGGTGCACGCCCCGGTGTCGGCCTGTGCGTCCGGTGCGGAGGCCATCGCGTGGGCGTTCCGCATGCTGCGGGCCGGTGAGGCCGACGTGGTGGTGGCCGGCGGCGCGGAGGCCTGCATCGCGGCGATCACGATGGCCGGCTTCGCCCAGTCCCGCACCATGAGCACCCGTAACGACGACCCGGCGGGCGCGTCGCGGCCGTGGGACGTCGACCGGGACGGTTTCGTGCTCGGTGAGGGCGCGGGGTGCGTGGTGCTGGAGCGCGCGGAGTTCGCCCAGGCTCGTGGCGCGCGGGTCTACGCCAAGCTGGCGGGTGCGGGCACCAGCTCGGACGCGCACCACATCACCGCGCCGGACCCGGAGGGCACCGGTCAGGCGCGGGCCATGCAGGCCGCGTTGCGCAGCGGCAACATCGACCCGCAGCGGGTCGGCCACGTGAACGCGCACGCGACCTCGACCCCGGTCGGCGACGTGACCGAGACGGTGGCCGTGCGGAAGGCGATCGGCGATCATCCGGTGCTCACCGCGCCCAAGAGCGTGATCGGGCACATGCTCGGCGCTGCGGGTGCGGTCGAGTCGATCGCCACGATCCTGTCGGTCTACCACGGCCTCATCCCGCCGACGATGAACCTGCAGGAGCTCGACCCCGGCGTGACGCTGGACGTGGTGCGCGACGAACCCAGGAAGATGGATATCGACGTAGCGATCAACGACTCGTTCGGGTTCGGCGGGCACAACGTGTCGCTGGCATTCGCCAAGGCCTGAGCCACGACGTCGCAACGCCCCGGAGCGCGGTCTCCGGGGCGTTCGCGTCAGCAGCGCTGGGTTTCCGGCATCGTCCCGGCGACCACCTTGGCGATCTTCCACTGCCCGTTCTCCTGCGTCACCGGCAACATCAGGCGCCAACGGATGCAGTCGACCGGAAGCGTCGGTGGCGCATCCTCCGGGTCCTGCGTGCTGGTGAAGCTGAACAGGATGCGCAGCGAGCCGTCCGGGGCAGTCTCGATGCGGTGCAGCAGGATGCTGCCGTTGCGGGTGCTGCGGTAGTTCTGCAGCCACACGTGCTTGGGCTGCACCGCGATGCGCTCTTGCGAGACCGCGGACTTCCACCGCTCGTAATTGCGCTCGTTGATGCCGGTCGTGTACGCCTCCAGCAACGCTCGGACGGTCTCGCCGTACGGGTGGCGAGCAGCATCAGGAGTCAGCTTGACTTCGGCAGGACCGGGCTGTTCGGACGGAGCGAGCGAGGTCGACGACGGCACGGCGACGGGAGCTTGCGCTCGTACCGGTTCGCGTTCTTGGTAGAACTCACGGGCGATCAGGCCGCCGGCCACCGCCAGCGACACCACACCGATCACCACCGGTACGAGCCACCGCACGGCGCCTAGCCTATCCGGGCCTTGGCTACACCACCTGGTGCAGCCAGGTCACCGGCGCTCCGTCGCCTGCGTGGCGGAACGGTTCCAGCGCCTCGTCCCACGCGGTGCCGAGCAGCTCGTCGATGCGGTGCACCAGATCCTCGCCTGCCCTGCTGCGCGCGACAAGGTTTCGCAGCTGGTCCTCCCCCACCACGATGTCGCCGTTGGCGCTGGTGCGGCCGCGCCACAAACCCAGACCGGGGGCATAGCAAAATCGCTCACCGTCGACGCCCTCGCTGGGCTCTTCGGTGACTTCGAAGCGCAGCATCGGCCACGCCTTGAGCGCCTTGGCGATGGCGGCCGCGGTACCTGCCGGCCCGCGCCAGTCGCACTCCGCGCGCAACTGGCCAGGCGCGGCATCCTGCGCCGTCCAACTCAACTGCGCAGGAGTACCGAGCGCGCCGGAGAGCGCCCACTCGACATGCGGACAGACCGCAGCAGGCGACGAGTGGACATAAACCACGCCGCGCGTGTTCCCACGAGTGCTCACAGCTGACCTCCGCGTTGTCGATCTTGCTCTGCCGACGAGGGGCATCTTCCCCTACGTCCTCGTCCACCAGGCTCGATCGCAGCCACGTAGGCCATGGGCACTCAGGTGCTATGGAGTTGTGTCGTACGTGAGATTACCCATCTCGTCACATGTGCACCAGCCGCAACACCCGAACCTGCCCAATACAACACGTGAACTTGACATGTCGACCCGCCACGCCGGGGTCGCGGACAGCTTCCCACAACCGAAGGTCGATCGTCAGACACGGTCCGTGAACGGCTGCCGCAACTGCCGAGCGCACCGGGCGCAGCACCACCGCGTAGCCCAGATCCGGCGCACAGAACTGAACCGGCCGACCACCGTCGGTACGTGTGGACAGTGCCACCCCGACGGGTAAATCCGACATTCGGACCGAATGGGTCAATCAGCCCGTTCGACCACGGTGACCTGCGGCAACATCCGCTTGGTTTTCGCCGGTCTGACCGCACGGCGCGGGGCGTCGCGGATAACCTGTCCGGGGGAATCCACAGGAGCGGGAGGTAGGCGTGCGGCTGCTGCGCATCGGGGAGCCGGCAACCAAGGTTGCCGCCGACGTCCGGGCCGGGTTGACCGCGCTCGGCCGGGGCTCTTCCGATCTGGGCGGGATCGCCCTGGTGGACGTTCGCCCGCTCGAGAACGGCCCGGCGTTCGAATCGGTCCTGGTGACACCGCACGGCATCGTCATCGTGGCGGGCATCGACCTCCCCGGCCCGGCCTTGCACCTGGAAGCGCCGCTGTACGGCCAGTGGAAGGCCGACAACTGGCCGTTGGTGAGCGACGGCACCGCGGTGAACCCGGCGAGTGCGGCGCTGGCGGCCGCCGAGGAGCTGACCCGCCGCCTGAACACCCTGACGAACATGGCCATGCCGGTCGGCCTGGTACTGGCGGTGGGACCGTTCGTGGAGCGAGTAACGCCCGAGAACCCGGAGAACCGGTACGTGCGGATCGTCCATCCGAGGCCGGCGGCGCTGCGTGCGGCCATCGTCGATCTCGTCCCGCAGGACGGCCTCGCCTGCACCGCCGAGCAAGCGCGCGCCGTGCTGCGCACGCTCGACCCCACTGTGCCGATCCAGCCCGACGAGGTGTTGAAGGGCGAAGGTTTCGCCGTCGGCGTGGCGGCTTACGCGCATGCGGGTGCGCCGGCGTTGGCCGAGCAAGCCACCACGACACCGATGCAGCCACCCGCACAAGGGCACAAGTCCAACGCCCGCGGCACGGCGCAGAAGGCCAAGGCCGCCGCGCTTGCGGCGGCCGCCAAGGCGAAACGGGGCCCGCAGGTCAACGGCGCACAGCGCACGCCTGCGGGGGTGGATGACGACGCACCCACCGACCTCATGCCGTTACCGCTGCCGAAGCAGGCAAGTCCCCAGCGCGGCAGCCAGGTGCGGCTGCTGCCGATTGCTGCCGTGCTCGTCGTGGTGGCGGGCCTGGTCGCGGCGATCGTCATGGCAACGAGCAGCAGCGGATCGGACGAGGAGCCCAAGCCCACGCCGCAGGCCGAGCAGCGGCCCCAGCGGTATGCGATCTCCGGTGTCGAGTTCACCGCGGTGGAGCGCTGGGCGAACGACGAGTGTCAGGACCTGACCTACGGCGATGTGCAGGCGTTGATCCAGAAGAACCCCTGCAGCCAGATCCGACTGGCGAGCTACCTGGCGACGGTGTCCGGCAAACAGGCGGCGGTGAGCCTCGCGGAGATCGAGTTCGACGATCCGAAGCACGCGAAACAGCTGAAGGAGCTCGCGGACAAGCCGGGCTCGGGCGGCGCCGCGGACGCGGCGAACATGAGCGAGGCGTGGCCGGAAGGCAAGCTGACCTTCCACAACGCGCTGTATCGCAACACCGTCGAGGGCACCTCCGTGCGGCTGGTACGGGTGGCCTGGGTCGGCGAAGAGACCAGCAGCGACGACAAGCTGCTGGACCGCGTGGCGAAGACGTCGTTCGAGGTGCCGGTCGACTAGTTGCCGAGACGTCTCCGCTCGGACGTGGAGACCGAAGACCGGGATCTGCCACACGGCCCGGAAAGGCGGGCACGCGTTCAGCGCGCCAAGGCGGTGCGGATGCGTTCCGGCGCATCCGGGGAATGCCGAGCGGCCTCGGCAGCGACGTCGGCGATCGTCCGTGCCGCGAGTTCGCGCCGCCAAGCCAGGTCAGCGCGCCGCATGCTCTGGGCGATCGCGCAGAAATGCCGGTAGTCGACGTTCGGGTCACCACCGGGACCGCGCTGGACGATCTGCGTGCAACGGAAGGCCTCTTCCGGCCCCTCCACGGCGACCACGACGTCGAGCAAGGAGATGTCGGCGGGATCCCGTGCGAGCCGGAATCCGCCGTGGGCGCCGGGAACCGAAACGAGAATATCCGCTCGTACCAACGCCTGGAGCTGCTTGTTCAGGTAGGCAGCGGGTAGTTGGTAGAGCCGGGCCAGCCGGGCGGCGGGCACCGGGCCCTGAACCCAGGCCAGGTTGACACAGGAATGAAGAGTCCACTCGACCGCCTGACTGAGCCGCATAATTGACGTTTCTACCTGACCTGGACGCAAACCTTCGTGCCCCGCCGACTTCGGAAGACGCAGGCCCGCTCGGCGTCGGCGCGGATTGAGCTTTCCGAATCCGCCCGGTCTCAGCCGATCTCCTGGCGGCTGTCCAGTGCGCACGGCGGACCGAAAGTTGGCCGGATCACCGTGCGGCCCGTCACCGACGGAGAACCTGGACATGTAAGGTCCAGATTGCACGCGGAGGGTCGACCAAGCAGGCGCTCGTCGACGGTCGGACGAACGTTCCCCGGCCTGGCCTCGTCCCGATTTCCGGGGAGCCTCACCACCGGACGCCTGATCTGCTGTTTCGGGAGACACATCCCGGGAGGTGGCCCGCTTCGGTGTTCGAGAGAAAGAGGATCGAAAGGACATGAAGATCGCAGTCATGGGTGCCACGGGCACGGCCGGCTCGCGGGTCGTGCAGCGCCTCAAGGCCCGGGACGTCGACGTCGTGGAGGTGTCCAGGTCGCGTGGGATCGATCTGGTCACCGGTGAGGGGCTGACGGACGCTCTTGCCGACGTCGACGCTGTCGTCGACGCGTCCAATGTCGGCCCTTCGGACGACCCGAGGAAGCGGCGCGGGGCCGTGACGACCGCGACGCGCAACGTCGTGGACGCCTGCACGAAGCAGCAGGTGTCCCGCCTGGTGTTGCTGTCCATCGTGGGGATCGAGCACCCCGCATTCGGCCGGTTCGAGTACTACCTCGCCAAGCGCGAGCAGGAGGCGATCGTCGAGAACAGCGACCTGAACGCCACGCTCGTCAAGACCAGCCAGTGGCACGAGTTCGCGACGAACCCAGCAGCCGTGACGTTCCACGCCGACAAGGTCGAGGTTCAGGACTGGCTGGTGCAGCCCGTCGCCGCCGACGCCGTGGCCGACGTCCTCGTCCAGGAGGTCCTGGAGCCGTCGAACGAGAGCCGGGTGTTGATCACCGGGCCCGAGCAGATCCGCCTCCCCGACCTGACCCGACGATTGCTCGACGCCCGCGGCGACTCACGGCCCGTGCACACCACCGAGCCGCATTTCCCGGAGTTGAAGGAAGGTGTCTTGCTGGCTCCGGCGGAAGCCCGCGTCGTGGGTCCGGACGTCGAGGGATGGCTGTCAACCGTGAACTGACTCCCTGCCCGGCCCTGGCTCGCAGCTGATGGGTGCTCTTCTGCCCGGACGGATGTCGCCGCTCGGTCCGGTTCCGGTCGGAGGGCACCCATCAGCACGTGCCCGGCAGGCACGGTGGTGGATGAAGACGCGTCCGAGGACAACGTGCGCCGGCCCGGCGCGTCGAGGTAGCGACGCGCCGGGGCCGGGCTCGCACCGACCCGGCCCACGCGCCGCCCCGGTTGACCGGGACTTCCGGACGGGAACCACCCGCGACTCGAACGGGGCCGCGTTCAGCTGGGCTGTCCCTGGGCTGAACGCGGGCCGCTCCCGTCGGACCGCTTCCGGCAGGCCGCCCCCACCGGTCGACCGCGTCCCGCGGGCCGCTCCCGTCCGACTGCTTCCGGCGCGCGGTTCAGAGCTGCTTGAGCTCCTCCACGATCTCGCTCACCGAGGCCTTGGCGTCCCCGAACAGCATCGCCGTCTTGCTGTCGTAGAACAGCTCGTTGTCGATCCCGGCGAAGCCGGAGCTCATCGACCGCTTCAGCACGATGACCGACTTCGACTGGTTGACCTTGAGCACCGGCATGCCGTAGATGGGCGAGTTCGGGTTCGTCTCCGCCGCCGGGTTGGTGACGTCGTTCGCGCCGATGACCAGCGACACGTCGGTCTGCGCGAACTGCGAGTTGATCTCGTCCATCTCCTTCAGCTGCTCGTACGGCACGTCGGCCTCGGCCAGCAGCACGTTCATGTGCCCAGGCATGCGGCCTGCCACCGGATGGATGGCGTAGGAGACCTGCACGCCCTTGGCCTCCAGCAGCTCGGCCATCTCCTTGACCGCGTGCTGCGCCTGCGCGACCGCCATGCCGTATCCCGGCACCACGACGACGTTGGAGGCGTAGGCCATCTGGATCGCCGCGTCGGCCGCACTGGTGCTCTGCACCGGACGCGTCTCACCACCGCCCGCACCGCCTGCCGACCCGCCACCGCCGCCGAAGCCGCCGGCCACGATCGCCGGGATGGACCGGTTCATCGCCTTGGCCATCAGGTTGGTCAGGATCGAACCGGACGCGCCGACGAGCATGCCCGCGACGATCAGTGCGGTGTTGTTCAGCGCCAGACCCATCGCCGCCGCGGACAAACCCGTTGCGGCGTTGAGCATCGAGATGACCACCGGCATGTCCGCGCCGCCGATCGGCAGCACCACGAACAACCCGACCAGCGCCGCCAGCACCAGCAGCCCGATCATCAGCCACTCGGAGTCCGCACCGACCGCGATGGCCACGCCGCATGCCACGGCACCGAGCAGCACCAGCACGTTCACCGGCTGCTGCAGCTTGCCGAGCGTGATCGGCTTGCCGGGCAGGATCTCCTGCAACTTGCCGAACGCCACGTTCGAGCCCCAGAACGACACCGAGCCGACCAGGGCGGCGAACAGCGACGCGATCGCCATGTACTTGGGCTCGTGCGCGTAGCCGTCGGTGTTGCGGAACTCCGCCCACGCGATCAGCGCGACCGCGCCACCGCCGACACCGTTGAACAGCGCCACCATCTGCGGCATCGCGGTCATCTTGACCTTGAGCGCGGCAGGCACGCCGACCACCGCGCCGACCACCAGGCCTGCGATGATGAGCAGCCAGTTCTCGCCCATCTCGTCCTTGAGCAGGGTGGCGACGAACGCCAGCGTCATACCGATCGCGGCGATCCAGTTGCCGCGCACCGCCGTCTGCGGGCCGGTCAGCTTCATCAGCCCGTAGATCATCAGCGAGAACGAGATGATGTAGAGGGTGTTGATGAACACCTCGTGGTGGATCCAGCTCACTTGTCGGCCTTCCCCTTGCTCGAGGTGCCGGGCTTCTGCTTGAACATCCCCAGCATCCGGTCGGTGACCACGAAGCCACCGACGACGTTGATGGCACCGAAGACGACCGCGATGAACAGGATGATGCCGCTCACCACGTCGTCACCGACTCCCATGCCGAGCACCAACACCGCGCCGAGCACGACGATCCCGTGGATCGCGTTGGTCGCCGACATCAGCGGCGTGTGCAACGTGTTCGGCACCTTGGAGATCACCAGGAATCCGGTGAACCCGGCCAGCACCACGATGGCCAGGTTCTGGATCAACACGAGGTTTTCCATCACGCCTCCCCGGACTGCTCGGCGGTGTGTTCCGGCTCGGCAGGCAGCAGCGACCGCCCCGCCACACAGGCCTTGTCGACGATCTCGTCGCTCGAGTCGATGGCCAGTACGCCGTTGTCGTCGACGAGCAGCTCCAGCAGTTCGACCACGTTGCGCGCGTACAGCTCGCTGGCGTGGTCGGGCATCTCGGCGGGCAGGTTCAACGGCGACACGATGGTGACGTCGTGCTTGACCACCACCTGACCCGGCTCGGTCAGCTCGCAGTTGCCACCGCTCTCCCCCGCCAGGTCGACGATCACGCTGCCCGCCTTCATGCCTTGCACGGCTTCCGCGGTGACCAGCGTGGGCGCCTTGCGGCCGGGTACTTGCGCGGTGGTGATCACCACGTCGAACCCGGTGATCGCCTCGGTGAGCCTGCGCTGTTGCTCGGCCCGCTCCTCCTCGGTCAGCTCGCGGGCGTAGCCGCCTTCGCCGACCGCTTCGATCCCCAGGTCCAGCCACTGCGCACCGACCGACCTGACCTGGTCGGCGACCTCGGGCCGCACGTCGTAGCCGGTCGGCTGGGCGCCGAGCCTCTTGCACGTGGCCAGCGCCTGCAGGCCGGCGACACCGGCCCCGAGGACCAGCGCACGTGCGGGCTTCACGGTGCCCGCCGCGGTGGTCAGCATCGGGAAGAACCGGGCCAGGTGGGTCGCCGCCAGCAGCGCTGCGCGGTAGCCGGCGACGTTCGCCTGCGACGACAGGGCGTCCATCGCCTGGGCCCGGGAAATGCGCGGGATCGACTCCATGGCGAACGCGGTGATCCCGGCTTGGTCGAGCTTGGTGAGCCGCTCCGGATCACTCAGCGGCGCAAGGAAGCCGATGAGCACGCTGCCCTCGCGCAGCCGGCCGATCTCGTCGTCGGTGGGCGGGGCCACCCGCACCACGATGTCCGCTCGATAGGGATCGCCGATGGTGGCGCCCGCGGCGACGTAGGTTTCGTCGCTGTGGAACGAGCCTGCGCCCGCCCCTTCGGCAACCACGACGGTCAAGCCGCGCTTGACCAGGCGCTCGACCATCTTCGGCACCAGCGCGACACGGCGCTCGCCCGCCGCTGTCTCGGCGACCACGCCGACCGTCGTCCCGCCAGTTCTCCCCGCTTCGGTGTCCGCCATCGCGTGACCTCCCGTCCGAGAAAACTCAGACCGTTCGAGCGCCAGGATCGCTGGCGTTGAAGATGTTGTGTACCACGGTCGCCCGGCCTCCGCGATCTTCGGTGGCGTTGATAACAATGGACTGGACCCGTTCGCACCAGGCGTCGACGACCACCGGTTTCCAGGCCGGGCCGCGGAAGCCTACGGTGAAGATGTGCAGTCAATCGAGGTAGAGATCACCACCGGACGCGAAGCCGTCGTACACGATCTGAGCGACGCGGCGCAGAAGTTCTTGGCCGACTGCGGTGCGACGGACGGCCTGCTGCACGTGTGGGTCCCGCACGCCACGGCAGGACTTGCCGTGATCGAGACCGGCGCGGGCAGCGACGACGACCTGCTGTCGGCCATCGACGACCTGCTGCCGCGCGACGACCGCTGGCGCCATCAGCACGGCACCCCCGGCCACGGCCGCGACCACGTGGTCCCCGGGTTCCTGCCGCCCTATGCGACGCTGCCGGTGCTGGACGGGCGGCCGGCGCTCGGCACGTGGCAGTCGATCTGCCTGGTGGACACCAACGTCGACAACCCGGTGCGCAAAGTGCGGTTCAGCTACCTGTCCGGTTGACCTTCCTGCGTGCCGTCCGGCCACCCGGATAGGGTCTGCAGGTTATGAGCTATCCGGGCGGTGAGCACGATCCGTACAGCGGTCAACCGGTCCCGCACTACTACGGCGGCGGATCGACCTACCAAGGACTAGGCGCGTTCGACCAGCCTCCGCGCCGCCCGCGCACTCCGATGATCATCGGTGTCGTCACCGCGATCGTGCTGGTGGCGGGCGGTGTCGGCGTGTACTTTCTGGCCACCGGCGGCGAGGACGAGCCGCAGAACGTCGCCACCGAGTCCTCGACGAGTGCGCCGCCCAGCACGACGTCGCAAAGCCCGATCACGTCGACCGAGTCGAGCCCGCCGCCGGACGACCCACCCTCAGGCGGCGAAAGCAGCAACCTCAAGCCGGTGGTCGCAGGCTGGAAGGCCGTCTTCTCCACGCGCGAGGGCGCTGCGTTCGACGTGTCGAAGAACTGGACCGTCGAGCCGCCGGACGCACTCGCCGGATTCGAGGACAAAACCGGCCTGCGCGTGGTGATGCACGGGATCGCGACGTACCGGGACGGGTTCTGCTCGGGCAAGCCGAATTCGAATCGCGGTCGTGCGGGTTTCATGACGGCGAAGGACCTGGACCCTGCGAAGATCACCGCCACCGCGGCCAAGCTGTGGGCGACGGCCGCCATGGAGCTGCCGGAGGACTCGCCGAAGGTCAAGCCGACGCCGATCCGTACGATCACGACCCATGACGGCAAGCAAGCGTGGACGTCGACCGCTACGGCAAAGGCCTCCACGGGCGACAAGTGCTCGTCGGACGAGGTGAAGGTCACCGCGGTCGCGTTCAAGCCGCACGCGGAAGGCGACACCGCGCTGTTCATCCTGTACCACGACACGGGCGTGAAGGACGAGCTGCCCGCGGACGAGGCGAAGAAGATCATCGACAGCCTGCGGGCCGTGGGAGGCGACTGACGCAGGCCAGCTGTGCCGTGGAGGCAACGAGCCGCATACAGCGACTGACCTCCGCGGGTCCCGCACAACGCATACCGACTGAGTGCGAGACGTGCGCAGGCGGTCGTGACACGGTCTGCACGGTGTAGGCGAGCAGAGGCGCACCGCCGCTCACTGACCTGGACGGTCGACGCGGGGTAAGCCGGCCGGAGCCGCACCGCCGTTCAGCAGGCGACCCGAGGGCGACTCGTCAGTCCTTGACGAGCTCCACCAGCCGCCGCACCGCCTCGTCGACGGGCACCTCGGTGCGCTCGCCGGTGGCGCGGTCCTTCACCTCGATCACGCCGGACTTCAAGCCCTTGCCGACGATCACGATGGTCGGCACCCCGACCAGCTCGGCGTCGGCGAACTTCACCCCAGGAGTGGCCTTGCGGTCGTCCAGGAAGACCCGCACTCCGGCCGCGTCCAGCTCGCCGGCCAGCTTCTCCCCTGCCTCGAACACCGCGTCGTCCTTGCCCGCCAGCACGATGTGCACGTCCGCGGGCGCCACCTCGCGCGGCCACACCAGGCCCAGCTCGTCGTGGTACTGCTCGGCGATGGCCGCCACCAGGCGCGAGACGCCGATGCCGTAGGAGCCCATGGTGATGCGCACCGGCTTGCCGTCCGGACCCAGCGCGTCCAGTTCGAACGCGTCGCTGAACTTGCGGCCCAGGGCGAAGATGTGGCCGATCTCGATGCCGCGCGCCGCGACCAGCGTGCCCTCGCCGTCCGGCGCCGGGTCGCCCTCGCGGATCTCCGCCGCCTCGATCGTGCCGTCCGGGGTGAAGTCCCGGCCGACCACCAGGTCGACCACGTGGTGGTCGGGCTTGTCGGCGCCGGTGACCCACGCGGTGCCTTCCACCACGCGCGGGTCCACCAGGTAGCGGACGCCGTTCTCCTGCAGCGCCCGCGGGCCGATGTAGCCCTTCACCAGGAACGGGTACTTGGCGAAGTCTTCGTCCTCCAGCACCGCGACGTCGGCCGGGTACACGGCGGCCTCCAACCGCCGCATGTCCACTTCGCGGTCGCCGGGCACGCCGACGGCGAGCAGTTCCCACTCGTCGCTGCCCGGCTGCCTGGTCTTGACCAGCACGTTCTTCAGCGTGTCCGCCGCGGTGAAGGTGCGGCCCAGGTCGGCCTTGGTGTTGAGGAAGTCGACCAGCGTTTCGATCGTCGGGGTGTCCGGCGTGTGGTGCACCTGCGCGGCGGGCTTGTCCTCGATCGACTGCGCGGGCGGTGCAGGCGTGACGACCGCTTCGACGTTGGCCGCGTAATCGGACGCCGTGCTGCGCACGTAGGTGTCCTCACCGGTCGGCGCGTCGGCCAGGAACTCCTCCGACGCCGAGCCGCCCATCGCGCCGGACATGGCAGACACGATCACGTAATTCAGGCCGAGGCGGTCGAAGATCCGGATGTAGGCGTCGCGGTGGGCCTGGTAGCTGCGCTGCAGACCCTCGTCGTCGAGGTCGAACGAGTACGAGTCCTTCATCAGGAACTCGCGACCCCGCAGCACGCCGGCCCGCGGCCGCGCCTCGTCGCGATACTTGGTCTGGATTTGGTAGAGGATGACCGGATAGTCCTTGTACGAGGAGTACTCGCCCTTCACGGTGAGCGTGAACAGCTCCTCGTGCGTCGGGCCGAGCAGGTAGTCGTCTCCCCTGCGGTCCTTGAGCCGGAAGATGTTCGGGCCGTACTCGGTCCACCGGCCGGTCTTCTCGTACGGCTCGCGGGGCAGCAGCGCGGGGAACTGGATCTCCTGCCCGCCGATGGCGTCCATCTCCTCGCGGATGACCTGCTCGATGTTGCGCAGCACCATCATCCCCAGCGGCAGCCACGCGAAACCGCCTGGCGCGACTCGTCGCACGTACCCGGCTCGCACCAGCAGCCGGTGGCTCGGCACCTCGGCGTCCGCCGGGTCCTCACGCAGGGTCCGCAGGAACAGAGTCGACATCCGGGTGATCACGGGTTGCGCTCCTCGCGATGAGGCAATGGAACTTGCGAATGAACGCAGGGTAGTCGCCGCCGCTTCGCAGGTCGCAACCGGTTATCCCCTCCGCGGCGTGGCGGTGTGCGGCTCCTAGGCTCAGCAGCGTGCTGATCGTGCTGCCCCCTTCGGAATCCAAGTCGGCCGGCAGTGGTGGGTCGGACGGCGCGCCGCTCGACCTCGAGTCACTGTCGTCACCGGAGCTGACACCGACTCGCCGCAAGCTGATCGACGCGGTCGTGGACCTGGCCGCCGACGTGGAAGCCAGCAGGGCCGCGCTGGGCCTGAGCGCCAAGCAGGACGCCGAGATCGCCCGCAACGCCGCGTTGTGGACCTCGCCCACCGCGCCTGCGCTGAGCCGCTACACCGGCGTGCTGTACGACGCGCTGGGGGCGGCGGATTTCGATCGGCACCAGCGGGCTCGGGCGGAGGGCCGGCTGGCCATCGCGTCGGCGCTGTTCGGCTTGCTGCGACCGAGTGACGCGATCCCCGCGTATCGGCTTTCTGCGAGCAGCACCGTGCCGGGCGTCGGTTCGCTGCGCAAGCTCTGGCGGCCGGTGTTGACGCCGGTGCTGGAGTCGCTGCCGGGTCCGGTGCTGGACATGCGCTCGGGCGGTTACGTCAACCTGGCGCCGATTCCGCACGCGGTGACTGTGCGGGTCGTGGGACCGGACGGGAAGACGGTCAGCCACTTCAACAAGGCGTACAAAGGCAAGCTCGCGGCGGCGTTGGTGTCCGCGCCGCGGGAACCGTCCACGCTGCGCGGAGTGCTGTCCATCGCCAACCGCGCCGGCCTGGATCTGCGTCAGAACGACGAGCGCGAGCTGGAGCTGCACACCGGCTGACGCGTAATTCGATTGCCCGCGTGCGGCGGGGCGTGCACACTCGGCTGCGCACGGCAGAACGCGACGAGAGGAGGTGCCCGATGTCGACGACGGTTCCGGGCAGCTCCCTGCCCGTCACGTCTGCCCCGGCGATCGCCTGAGAAGCGCTGGTCCGGGGCCCGAATCAGGAGACCCCGAAGGTGTACGAACACGACTACGACCAGCCGGAACAACTTCCCATGCGGCGTTCACGCCGCACCAAGAACTCGGTCGGTCCGTCCCGCCGTGGGCGGTTGACCGAACGGGAGAAGGCTCGGCTCGCACGCGTGCGGGAAGAGGCCTACTCCGACCCCGTGGCGCCCGACGGTGCCGACCGGTGGTCCACGTGGGACCGGGCGGACCAGGGCCCGGTGCCGCGCCCGGACTGGGTCGTCACCGAACTTGCCGCGGTCGACCACGAACTCGGTGTGCTCAAGACCGGTAAGGAAGCCGACGTGCACCTGCTGCGCCGGGGGCTTCCCGACGGACCGCAGGTGTTGCTGGCCGCGAAGCGGTACCGCAGCAGTGATCGGCGGGACTTCCATCGGGACGCCGCGTACCTGGAAGGCAGGCGGATGCGCAGGTCGCGCGAGATGCGCGCGATCGAGCACCGCACGTCGTTCGGCCGGAACCTGATCGCCGAGCAGTGGGCGGTGGCCGAGTTCGGTGCGCTCAGCGCGCTGTGGTCGCTCGGTGCGCCGGTGCCGTACCCGGTACAGCGCGACGGCACAGAACTGCTGATGGAGTTCATCGGTTCCCCCGACGGTGCGGCCGCACCTCGGCTGGCCCAGCTGAGACCGGATCCCGACGAATTGCACGAGCTGTGGCTGCAACTGGTCGCGTTGCTGGATCTCACGGCGAGTGCCGGGCTGGCCCACGGTGACCTGTCGGCCTACAACCTGCTGGTGCACGACGGCCAGCTGGTGCTCATCGACCTGCCGCAGATCGTCGACGTGGTCGCCAACCCCAACGGCGAATACTTCCTGCAGCGGGACGTGCGCAATGTCGCGGAGTGGTTCCACCGGCGCGGACTACCGGAGTCGATCACCGATGTCGACGGCTTGATCGCGGATCTGCTGACCGTGGCACGGGGGTGAGTCGCGTCATGCAGCGCGGGCGCGGCGGGCTGGGTGGGGTAGTCTGGACAAGTTGTTCATTTTTCGACGCAGATCGCGTCGGGTCCGTCCCCTCAATTGCCCGCCGCGTTCGCGTGCCTGCGGAGCCTGACGGTGACGTACCACCACCGAAAGGCTGACATTGGCTCACCAGAAATCGACCATCCGCGCGCGCTCCCCGCAAGGCGGCAAGAAGAAGCCGCGCCATCGCCACTCCGGCAAAGGGCGCTTCAGCACCGCAGGCGGTCGCGCGGGCTCACGCGGCGCGGGCCGGCCGCGGTCCGGCACGGCGACCCGTCATACCGGCCGTGAGCACGGCGCGGAGACCCGCGAGCGGACGACGTACCAGCACCGTGACCGTGCCGAGCGTCCGTCGTCGGGCACCCGCCGCGACCGTGCCGACCAATCTTTCTCGGCGAATCAGCGTCGGGAAAGCGCTCGCACTGACCGCTCGTTCCGGTCGGACAAGCGCCGGGAGCCGTCCTCCCGGCCTGCCTCGACGGCCAAGCGCGAGCAGACCGCGGTCGTTGCGACCGACACCCGCCCCACTCCGGTCGTGAGCGGCCCCACCGGTTCGTTCGAGAACTTCTCCCTGCCGACCGCGCTGTTGCGCGGCCTGCGCGCCCAGGGCATCCAGGCTCCGTTCCCGATCCAGGCCGCGACCCTGCCGGACGCCATCGACGGCCGCGACGTGTTGGGCCGGGCGCAGACCGGCTCCGGCAAGACGTTGGCGTTCGGCCTGGCCATGCTGACCCGCCTGTACGGCGGCAAGGCACACCCCAAACGGCCGCGCGCCATCGCGCTGGTTCCCACCCGCGAGCTGGCCATGCAGGTGGCCGACGCGCTGACGCCACTGGCCAAGGAAGCCAGGCTGTGGGTCCGCACGGTGGTCGGCGGCATGTCGTTCGACCGGCAGGCGCAAGCACTGCACCGCGGCGTCGACCTGCTCATCGCCACCCCCGGCCGGTTGTCCGACCACGTCCGCCAGGGCACGGCCGACCTGTCCGGAGTCGAGATCGTCACGCTCGACGAAGCCGACCGGATGGCCGACATGGGCTTCCTTCCGCAGGTGCGGGAGATCCTCGACCTGACCCCGGCAACCGGGCAGCGGCTGCTGTTCTCGGCCACGTTGGACAACGCCGTCGGCACGTTGGTCCGTGAGTACATGGACGACCCCGTTCAGCACAGCGTCGCGCCGACGACGGCCAGCGTCGACACCATGGACCACCACGTGTTCCAGGTGGCGCACGCGGACAAGCCGGCGGTGGCGGCGGAGATCGGTGCCCGGACGGGCCGCACGATCCTGTTCGTGCGGACCAAGCACCACGCCGACCGGGTCGCCAAGCAGATGCGCAAGGTCGGGGTGCCCGCCGCTGCCCTGCACGGAGGGAAGACCCAGGGCCAGCGCAACCGCGTGTTGGAGGAGTTCAAGGACGGCCGCTGCTCGGCACTGGTCGCCACCGACGTCGCCGCGCGCGGCATTCACGTGGACGACGTGAGCTTGGTCGTGCACATCGACCCGCCGAACGACGCCAAGGACTACCTGCACCGCGCGGGCCGCACTGCGCGCGCGGGGGCCACCGGCACGGTCGTCACGCTGCTGACGCCGGACCAGAAGCGGTCGATGCGGCGAATCATCCAGCAGGCAGGCGTGCAACCGAGCACCATCCAGGTGCGCCCGGGCGACGCCGAGTTGGCCAGGATCACCGGCGCCCAGCAGCCGTCCGGCGAGCCGTTGCGCGACCCGGTCGAGCGGCGCGGCGGCGGCAAGCGGTCACCGCAGCGCCGCCGCTGAACTCACATCGCCAACAGTTCGAACGAGCAGGCCAGCGGGCAGCCCAGCTGCTTGCCGGCCTGCTCGGCCATACCGCGCAGGAACGGCTCCGGGTCGGCCATCTCCCCTTCCAGCGCCGCCAGGTAGGCCGCGTGCGCTCGCAACGAGGCCACGGACGCGGAGAAGCTGTCGGTGATGTCCACCGCGTGCGTCGGCTGCGGTGAACCGGGCACGGCGACCCACCGAACGCCGTCCCACTTCTCCAGGCCTTCGTCCAGCAGCTCGCGGAACACCCACCGGTTGGCGGCGTCGCGCACCGCGTCGATCGTCGCCTGTCCGGCCACCCGGTGATCGGCCATGTTCAACGCCCCACCCGGCCAGGTCTCCCGATGGTTGTTGGTGATGACCAACTCCGGTCGGTGTCGGCGAATGGCCGCGGCGATGTCCCGTCGGAGACGCAGCGACGGCTCCAGCACGCCGTCCGGGTAGTCGAGGAACTCCACCTCACCGACACCCACGATCGCGGCACTCTCCCGCTGCTCGCGTTCCCGCACCACGGCGGCTTCGGCCGGGTCCATGCTGTCGATGCCTGCTTCCCCGCGGGTCAGCAGCAGATACGTGATCTCCTTGCCTTCCGCCGTCCAGCGGGCGATGGCGCCTGCCGCGCCGTACTCCAAGTCGTCCGGATGAGCCACCACGGCGAGCGCCCGGGTGAAATCCGACGGCATTGCGGCGAGTTCGCTCACATGCCCCCACCTCCTCGCGCCGACAGTATCCGGTTGGTGCGACACTGCCGAGGTGACTCACGGCAGCGATGGCGAGCACGTCTTCGACTGGCTCGACGACGAAGCGGTCAAGCGCGCCGAGGCCGGGCTCGTCCGGAGGCTGCGGCCCCGATCGGCCGACGAGGGCGAGCTGCTGGACCTGGCAGGCAACGACTATCTGGGCTTGGCCAGGGACAAGCGGGTGGCGGGCGCCGCGGCGGCGGCCGCTCTGCGCTGGGGCGCCGGATCGACCGGGTCGCGACTCGTCACCGGCTCGACCGAGCTGCACGCCCAACTCGAGCGAGAGCTGGCTCGGTTCTGCGGCGCCGAGGCCGCCCTGGTGTTCTCGTCCGGCTTCTTGGCCAACCTGGGCGCGATCACCGCGCTCACCGGCCGGGACAGCGCCATCGTCACCGACCGCTACATCCACGCATCGCTGATCGAGGGCTGTCGCCTTTCGCGTGCCGACATCGCCGTGGTCGCCCACAACGACCCGGAGGCCGTGGCACACGCCCTGCGTACGCGTCGGCATCGCCGTGCCTTGGTGGTGACCGACGCGGTTTTCTCCGTCGACGGGGACCAGGCACCTCTGGCCGAGTTGGCCGCGGTGTGCCGTCAACAGGGCGCCGCATTGCTGGCCGACGACGCGCACGGACTCGGTGTGCTGGGCGACGGTGGCCGCGGCGCGGTGCATGCCGCGGGACTGACCGGCGCCCCGGACGTCGTCACGACGCTCACGTTGTCGAAGTCGCTGGGGTCGCAAGGCGGGGCCGTGCTCGGCCCGAAGCGCGTGATCCGGCACCTGGTCGACACCGCGCGCAGCTTCATCTTCGACACCGGCCTCGCGCCCGCCAACGCTGCCGCCGCACTGGCCGCGCTCGGTGTGCTGCGTGAGGAACCGGACCGTCCACAGCGCGTGCTGGCGGTCGCAAACAGGCTCACCGAGCGCCTGGCCGACGCCGGTCTGCCGGTCAGCTCACCCGACGCGGCCGTGGTGTCGGTGCGGGCGCCCTCGCCTGACGACGCCGTGGCCTGGGCGGCCCGCTGCGCCGAGCAGGGTGTGCGCCTCGGATGCTTCCGGCCGCCGTCCGTCCCGGACGGCATCTCACGCTTGCGCCTGACCGCGCGCGCCACGCTCACCGACGATGACATCGACCGGGCCGTCGACGTCATCGTCGCGACCGCCCCGCGCTAGCCAGCGGGCTTACGCATGCGTACGTGCGGAGTCCCGTCCTCCTCCAGGAACTCCTCGCCCTCGATGCGGTAGCCGTAGCGCTCGTAGAACCCGGTCGCGTAGGTCTGGGCGTCGAGCACGGACTCACGCTCCCCGATGTGACGCATCGCGGCGTCCATCAGCCGCGCGCCGAGCCCGGTGCCACGGGCCGACTTCGCGGTACACACCCGCCCGACCCGGATCACACCGTCCTCGTCGAGCAGCCGCACGCAGCCGTCGAGCAGCTCGCCCTGGCCGGGCTGCCACAGGTGCACGGTGGTCGGGAGCAGGTCGAGGCCGTCCACTTCGGCATACGCGGCTTGCTGCTCGACCACGAACACGTCGACGCGCAGCCGCAGCAGCGCGTACAACTGGCTCGCGGTGAGCTGGTCCCCCGTGGCGGCGATGATCGTCATAGGCCGCATCCTGGCACAAGCAGGCCCGCTCAGCCGCCCAATATGTCCCAAGCTCCGGTGTCCGAGCGGGTGTCGGCCGCGGTGGCGATGTCGTCCGCCAGCGCCCGCACCTCCGTGTACACCCCGGGCTTGCCGGGACGCCCGCAGCCCTCACCCCAGGAGACGATGCCGATCAGCCGGTCGCCCACCACGAGCGGTCCACCGGAGTCACCTTGGCACGCGTCGACGCCGCCCTTGTCGTAGCCCGCGCAAACCATCAACGTCGGCTCGAATCGCGTGTACGCCTTCGTGCAGACGTTGTCCGAGCGCACCGGCACTTGCGCACTGCGCAGCGTCCGCGACGACTCGCCATGCTCGTCGACATGGCCCCAGCCGAGGACAGTGGCCTTGCGCCCCGCCTGGTATGCCGCACCGTCTCGCTTGGTGGCCAGGCGCAACGGCCGATACGGCACGCTCCGGTCCAGTTCCAGCACCGCCACGTCGTAGCCTCGAACGGCGCTGCGGTACTCCGGGTGCGTCCAGATGCGCCGTACGCCCACCTCGTGGCCGTCGGACGTGCTGACGTCCTGCCGTCCGACGACGACGGTCAGCGAGTCCTCGTCCTCCCTGGACACACAGTGCGCAGCGGTCACCACCCGATCCGGGGCGAACAAGGCGGCACCACAGAACTGCCGCCCTCGCTCGTTGGCCAGGTACGCGACATACGGGTAGTCCTCCACCCGCGCCGGTTCGCCGCCGACGATCTGCTCCTGTGACTCGTCCGCCGGCTCGGCCGTCGTCGTCCCGGCGACGAACACCAACGACGCCACCACGGCCAGCACACCGGCAACACACCTGCTCCCTCGCATGGCGGCGACCCTAGGCGCCCCGGCCGCGCACCACGGACAGCGAATCGGACATCGTCGCGGAGTTCACTCCGGTAGGGGTGGAGGGAACACCGAGGGTGGCGACGGGGTTGACTATCACCGTGGAGCACTTCGACTTGGTGATTGTCGGCACGGGATCCGGCAACTCGATTCTCGACCAGCGATTCGCGGACATGAAGGTGGCCATCGTCGAGAAAGGCACCTTCGGCGGCACCTGCCTGAACGTGGGCTGCATCCCCACGAAGATGTTCGTCCACACCGCCGACGTGGCCACCTACGCGGCCAACAGCGAGCGACTGGGGGTCGACGCCGAGCTGGCCGGGGTGCGCTGGGCGGACGTGCGCGACCGGATCTTCGGACGGATCGACCCGATCGCGGAAGGCGGCCGCACCTATCGCATCGAGCACCCGGACAACGCCAACGTCACCGTGTTCGAAGGCGTCGCCCATTTCACCGGCGAACGCAAGCTCGAGGTGATCCCGAACGACGGCAGCGCGCCGCACCAGTTGAGCGCGGACCGTATCGTCCTCGCGGCGGGCAGCCGACCGATCATCCCGGACCTGCCCGGCCTGGACCAGGTCGAGTATCACACCTCGGACACCGTCATGCGGCTGGACAAGCTGCCGGAGAGCGCGGTCATCCTGGGCAGTGGCACGATCGCCGCCGAGTTCGCGCACGTGCTGTCCTCGTTCGGTGTCAAGGTCACCATGATCGCCCGCACCAAGCACATCCTGCGTGATCACGACAGCGCGATCAGCGAGCGCATCACCGACATCGCCACCCGCAAGTGGGACGTCCGGTTGGAGTCGCACGCCACTGCCGTCCGCACCACGGAGAGCGGTGTCGCGCTGGAGCTTTCCACCGCCCGCGGACCGGAAACGGTCGAGGCGGAGCTGCTGCTGATCGCCATCGGCCGCAAACCCAACGCCGATCTGCTCAACGTGGAAGCGGGCGGGATCCGCACCGTCGACGGCCGGGTCTGGGTCGACCAGTACCAGCGGACGTCCGCCGAAGGCGTCTACGCGCTCGGTGACCTCAGCTCGCCGGACCAACTCAAGCACGTGGCCAACCACGAGGCGCGGGTGGTCCAGCACAACCTGCTGCACCCCGACGACCCGGTCGCCGCCAACCACGAGTACATCCCGCAGGCGGTGTTCACCTCCCCGCAGATCGCCACCGTCGGCCGCACCGAGGAGCAACTGCGCGCGCAAGGTGTTCCCTACGTCGTGGGCACCCAGAACTACTCGGACGTCGCCTACGGCTGGGCGCTGGAGGACACCACGGGCTTCGCAAAAGTCCTCGCCGACCCCGAGACCGGCCTGCTGCTCGGCGTGCACGTCATCGGCCCGCAGGCGCCGACGGTCATCCAGCCGGCCATCCAGGCGATGAGCTTCGGCCTGGACGCCAAGCGGATGGCGCGCGGCCAGTACTGGATCCACCCGGCCATGCCGGAGGTGCTGGAGAACGCGCTGCTCAACCTGCCGCTGTGACTACGGCAGCGTGAGGATCTCCGCCCCGTCGGCGGTGACGACGATGGTGTGCTCGAACTGAGCGGTCCACTTCTTGTCCTTGGTGGTGACCGTCCAGCCGTCGTCCCAGATGTCGTACTCGATCGTGCCCAGGGTGATCATCGGCTCGATGGTGAAGGTCATACCTTCCTCGATGATCGTGGTGACCGAGGGCTCCTCGTAGTGCAGCACCGTCGGTGGGGTGTGGAACGCCGGGCCGACGCCGTGGCCGGTGAAGTCCCGCACCACGCCGTAGCCGAAGCGCTTGGCGTAGGACTCGATCACCCGGCCGATGACGTTGAGCTGCCTGCCGGGACGCACCGCCTTGATCGCTCGCATGGTGGCTTCCTTGGTGCGCTCGACCAGCAGCCGGGCCTCCTCGGAGACCTCACCGGCCAGGAACGTGGCGTTGGTGTCGCCGTGCACGCCGCCGATGTAGGCGGTGACGTCGATGTTGCAGATGTCACCGTCCTCGATCACCGTCGAGTCCGGGATGCCGTGGCAGATGACCTCGTTCAGCGACGTGCAGCACGACTTCGGGAAGCCGCGGTAGCCGAGCGTGGACGGGTAGGCGCCGTGATCGCACAGGAACTCGTGCACGACCTTGTCGATGTCGTCGGTGGTGGCACCGGGCTTGACCGCCTTGCCACCCTCCTCCAGCGCCTGGGCCGCGATCCGGCACGCGACGCGCATCGCCTCGATGACCTCCGGCGTGCGCACACCGTTGCCCCGATCCCGTTGCGGCGCTGGTTTGCCCACATACTCCGGGCGTTCGATCGACGGCGGGACGGCGCGCGGCGGGCTCTGTACCCCGGGCTGCAACGGTTCACGCATACTCCCGACCTTACTGCGGCCGCCCGCGGCCCGAGGCCGGGGCAAGCAAGTCGGCTCGAACGTCACAATCCGCCGAGGAACGCCTTGCTGACCTCGACCGCCGGTTGCGAACTCTCCCCGCCGACCACCAGCACGGCGAACGCCAGGTCCCCGCGATAGCCGGCGAACCAGCCGTGCGAGTGCTTGCCGTCGCCGAACTGGGCCGTGCCGGTCTTGCCGTGCACCGGACCCATCCCGCGCAGTGCCGTCGCGGTGCCCTCGGTGACCACGCGCCGCATCATGTCGCGCAACGCGGCGGCGTCCTTCGCGGCCAGCGGCTTGCCCAGGCCGGTGGCCTTGACCTTGTCGCCGTCCATCAACGACGGCACCGGTGTGCGGCCTTCTCGCACGGTCGCCGCGGCCAGCGCCATGCCGAACGGGCTGGCCAGCACCTTGCCCTGCCCGAAGCCGTTCTCCGCGCGCTGCACCAGCGAGCCCGACGGCGGCGCCGAGCCGGTGATCGTGGTGAGGCCGGGGATGACGAAGTCCGCGCCGATGCCGAGGTCACGCGCGGCGTCGGTGAGGGCGTTGGCGGGCATCCGCGCGGCGAGCCGGGCGAACGTGGTGTTGCACGACTTGGCGAACGCCCGCGACAGCGGCACCGTGCCCAGCTGGAAGCGTTTCTCGTTCGGCACCAGCCGGCCCCCGATCACCGTCGTGCCCGGGCAGTCGACCTTGCTGCGCGGAGTCACCTCCTTGGCGCGCAGTGCGGCCAGCGCGGTGGCGATCTTGAACGTCGACCCGGGCGGATAGCGACCGGTCAGCGAGATGGCGCCCTGCTTGTCGGCGGCCTCGTTCTGCGCGACCGCCAGGATGTCCCCCGTGGACGGCTGCAGCGCCACCAACGCGGCGGGCTTGCGCACGTCGTCCACGGCCTTCTCGGCCGCCGTCAGCACTTTCCGGCTCAGTGTGGTCTTCACCGCCGCGCCGTGCTTGGGCTCGACCCGGTGCAGCTCGGCGACCTCCGCGCCGAGCGAGTCCTTGGCGATCACCCGCCAGCCCGCCTCGCCCGCGATGCGCTCGGTCACCATCGACCGGACTGCCGGCAGCACCTGCGACCCGAAGTCCTTCGTCGGCGTGAGCAGGCGGGTCTGCCGGGCGAACTTCACGCCGGGCAAGTCGTAGATCGCAGGCTTCACCGACTGGTAGTCGCCTTCGCGCAGCACGGCCACCAGCGTCGAGTCGTTCTTGCCGGTCGCCTTGCGCGCCTCGGCCACGATCGAGTCGGCGGTGATGGACCGGTCGAACGTGCGCAGCGAGGCAGCGAGAGAACGGGCGACCCGCTGCACCCCGCCGGCCTGCTTGGCCTCGGCTGGATACAGCATCACCGACACGACCTGGCCCGGCTCGAGCAGCTTCGCCCCGTCCCGGTCCAGGACCGGCGCCAACTCGGGTGTCTCGCTCTCCATCGCCAGCGTCTGCTGCGCGGCGAGCTTCGGGTGCAGCGCCGACGGCGTCCAACGCACCTGCCAGGAATCGTCGTGCGGAACCAGTTCGACCTTGGTGCGGTAACTCCACGTGCGGTCGTGCGGCAGCTGCCAGGTCACCGTGTAGTCGGCGGTCGCGACGCCGTCGGACTCGGTGACCTCGCCGACCGAGACCCGGACCTTCTCCGGCGCGAGGGCCTGCTTGGCCTGCCGCAGGGCCGCCTCGGCGGTCTTCGGCGCGTCGGTCATCCGCGCCGCCTTCGCCGGGTCGCCGAAAGCCGCGCCGAACGCGCGCGCGGCCTCGTCCGCACCGGTGGAGGAGAACAATCCGCAAGCCGCCAGTACTCCGGCCAGCACGACGGTCAGGCCCCAGCACAGCGTACGACGTATCACGCTGGTGGAGTATGCCCGATCCCCACGACGAGCTCGGAACAGCGTCAGAACAGCACCGTGGCGAACTCGCCCACCTGCCGGAATCCGACCTTGCGGTAAGCGGCCAGCGCGGGCTTGTTGTAGGAGTTCACGTACAGGCTGGCGGTCCGGTGCAAGTCCTCGACCAGGTGCGCGACCACGGCAGCGGTGCCGGCCGTGCCGAGGCCCCGTCCGCGCCAGTGCGGATGCACCCATACGCCCTGGATCTGTCCCACGGTCGACGAGAGGGCGCCGATCTCGGCCTTGAAAATCACTTCGCCGTCACAGAACCGCGCGAACGCCCGGCCGCTGGAGATCAGTTCGGACACCCGGGTCCGGTAGCTCGCGCCACCGTCACCGAGCCGCGGGTCGACCCCCACCTCTTCGATGAACATCGCGATGGCGGCGGGCAAGTAGGTGTCCAACTCGCTGGGATGCACGCGACGCACCAGCGGGTCCGGTTTGACCGCGGGCGGGCCGTCGACGGCCATCAGCGGCTGGGACTCCCGCACGTCGCGGGCCGGGCCCCAGGCCATCGCCAGCTCTTCCCACAGGCCCATCACCTGTTCGGCCGGGCCGACCAGCGACGAACACTGCCTGGCCCGACGCAGCGCCCGGTCGGCGAACGCGCGCCACGCCGCCTGGTCTCCGCGCAACGGGATCATGTTCGGGCCGTAGAAGCACAACGCGTCCAGCCACAGCGACCGCAGGGCGCGATGCTCCAGCGCCCACAGTTCGCCCCCCAGCCTGCGTGGTTCCAGGCCCACCGCCTCGATCCGCGACGTCACCATGCAGCTGCCGATCGGATCGTCGGCGAGTGCAGCGCGAATCGCGGCGTGATCCCGCGCGTCCAGCACCCTCGTCCCTACCAGCCGCAGCACTCGTTCAGCCTGCCAGACATTTCGGACTTCCGCCTACTCTCCGGCCCGCTGTGGCCCGGTTGACCGGGAAAAATGCCGGAGTGGGGCACCCGGACGCCTCATGCGGCATCGACGCGCAGGTGCGGTGTCTCCTCGGCGATCCAGGTCGTGGGCGTGCACCCGGCGAGCCTGCGCCATTCGTTGGTCAGATGGGCCTGGTCGTAGAAGCCGCACGCCACGGCCAGCTCCGCCAGGGACTGCGTCGGCCGTCGCAGCAACGCCTCCTTCGCCCGCTCGAACCGCAGCACTCGGGCGGCTTCCTTGGGCGACAGCCCCACCTGGGCGCGGAACCGTTCCCGGAAGTGCCGTTCGCTCCAGCCGACCTCCTCGGCGAGTTCACCGACAACCGCCGCTCCGGTCGCCATCCGACGCCACGTCCAGGCGATCTCCGGTGCCACCTGGTGGTCGGCCGAGACCTGCCGCACCGCCGCCAGCAACGCGGCATCGAGCACCGCGAACCGCTCGGACCAGGTCTTGGCTTCGTACAGGCGTTCCGGAAGGTGCGTCAGCGCCGCGGGGCCCACCTCGGTCATGTCCGTCAGCACACCGGACAACTCCGCGCTCGACACACCCACCAGGGCACGCGCCCCGAGCGGGTTGATCTCCAGCTGGATGCCGCACTGCGTCCGGTCCTGCTCGATGAGGACCGGGCTGGTGTGCAATCCGCCGAGGGCCGCTTGTAGCCGGGCGTTCGGTTCGGCGAAGCGCAGCGGGTCGGCCAGACTGATCGCTGCAGAGACATGTCGCGACGGCAGGCCGCGGTGTACGGCCAGCGTGACGTCGTCCTGCCGGTAGCCGACGTAGCGCGAAACGTACGGCCGCACCGCGGGGTGCGGCTCACGCGTCACGAACTCGTTGGGCACGCCCTCACGGTACGCGCGCGGACGAGGAGGCTCAGCTGACCGAGACGGTGGGAGCACCGTCGCCGAGGGCCTCGCCGGACTCGGCCGCTTCTTCCGCGATGCGCATGGCCTCCTCCAGGAGGGTCTCCACGATCTTGTGCTCCGGCACGGTCTTGATGACCTCGCCCTTGACGAAGATCTGCCCCTTGCCGTTGCCGGAAGCCACCCCGAGGTCGGCTTCCCGCGCCTCGCCGGGTCCGTTGACCACGCAGCCCATGACGGCCACGCGCAGCGGTACCTCGAGGCCCTCCAGGCCCGCGGTGACCTCGTCGGCCAGCTTGTAGACATCGACCTGAGCACGTCCGCAGGACGGGCAGGAGACGATCTCCAGCTTGCGCGGCCGCAAGTTCATCGACTGAAGGATCTGCAGCCCGACCTTGACCTCCTCCACCGGCGGCGCGGACAGCGACACCCGGATGGTGTCGCCGATGCCCTGCCGCAACAGCGCGCCGAAGGCGACCGCGGACTTGATGGTGCCCTGGAACGCGGGACCGGCCTCGGTCACACCGAGATGCAGCGGGTAGTCGCACTGCTCGGCCAGGATCTCGTAGGCCCGGATCATGGTGACCGGGTCGTGGTGCTTGACGCTGATCTTCAGGTCGTGGAAGTCGTGCTCGGCGAACAGCGACGCCTCCCACAACGCCGACTCGGCCAGCGCCTCCGGGGTGGCCTTGCCGTACTTCTTCATCAGCCGCGGGTCCAGCGAGCCCGCGTTGACGCCGATGCGGATCGGCGTGCCGTGGTCCTTGGCCGCCTGGGCGATCTCGGCGACCTTGTCGTCGAACTTCTTGATGTTGCCAGGGTTGACCCGCACCCCGGCGCACCCGGCCTCGATGGCGGCGAAGACGTACTTCGGCTGGAAGTGGATGTCGGCGATCACCGGGATCTGCGACTTCTTGGCGATCGCGGGCAACGCCGCCGCGTCGTCCGCGGACGGGCAGGCGACCCGCACGATGTCGCAGCCCGCCGCGGTCAGTTCGGCGATCTGCTGCAGCGTGGCGTTCACGTCGGCGGTGACGGTGGTCGTCATCGATTGCACCGACACCGGGTAGTCGCTGCCGACGCCGACCGAACCGACCATGAGCTGCCGCGTCTTGCGTCGTTCCGCCAGCACGGGGGGTGGTGTGCCGGGCATTCCGAGGTCGATGGTCACGGCCCCCACGATACCGACGTCGCCCACGGCCACGCCGCCCCGGCGACCCAGCTCACCCTCGGTGTTCGCCGCTAGTTGGGGAACAGCCGGATCGGGTTGACGATGTCCGCCGTGACGGTCAGCAGCACCACCGCACCACCGACCACCACCAGCACCATCGTCACCATGGACAGCTTGCTGTAGTCGACCGGGCCACCAGCGGGCTTGCCCCGCAGCTTGCGCACCCAGTCACGCACCTTCTCGTACCACGTCACCGCGATGTGTCCGCCGTCCAGCGGCAGCAGCGGCAGCAGGTTGAACACGCCGATGAAGAAGTTCAGGCTGGCCAGCAGCAGCAGGAACAACTCCCACAGGCCCGCTTCCACCGCTTCGCCACCGATCCGGCTGGCTCCCACCACCGAGACCGGGGTGTCCGGGTCGCGCTCCTCGCCGAAGATCGACTCCACCACGGCCGGGATGCGCTCCGGGAAGCGCAGCAGCGCGTCCCAGGTCTTGGCGAACATGTCGCCGGTGAACGTCAGCGTGGCCGGGACCGCGTCCCACACTCCGTACTCGTACTGGCGGGGGAAGCTGACCCCGATCATGCCGACGGTCTCCAGCGCGGGTTTGCCGTTCTCGACCACCGGGTTACCCGTCTGCGGGTCGAACTTCGGCCGCTTGACCTGCACCACCTCGACGGTGATCGGCACTTCCTTGCCGTCCCGCTCCACGGTCAGCTTCAGCGGGCCCTCGTGCTCGCGGACGATGTCCTGCACCTCGCCGTAGTTCGACACCTCTTTGCCCGCGACGGCGACGATCACGTCGCCTTGCTGCAGACCCGCTTCCTTCGCGGGCGCGCGGTCGCCCGGCGCGCAGCTGAGGTCGCGCAGCGCCTCCGGGGTCGTGGCGTCCTTGGCGCAGCTGACCTGGGCCAGCTCCGGGGTGCCGTTGAGGTTCGGCAGCCCCATGCTGACCGCCAGCAGGTACAACACGACGAAGCCCAGGATGAAATGGGTGAACGACCCGGCGGCCAGCACCACGGTGCGCTTCCACACCGGGTAGCGCCACATTGCGCGCGGCTCCTCGTCCGGGGTCACCTCGTCCAGCACGGTCATGCCCGCGATGTCGCAGAAACCGCCGAGCGGCACCGCCTTCAGGCCGTACTCGGTCTCGCCGCGACGGAACGAGAACAGGCGGGGACCGAACCCGACGAAGTACCGCCGCACCTTCATCCCGAACATCTTCGCGGTGGCCAGGTGTCCCGCCTCGTGCAAGGCGATGGAGACACAGATGCCCAGCGCGAACAGGATCACGCCGAAGATGTAGACCACGCTATGAGTTCCTTCCCCGGGCCCGCTGACGTGCCCACTCCTCCGCCGCGAGCACGTCGTCGATGTCGCGTGGTTCACGACGCCACTCGTCGGCCGCGCTCACCACCTCCGACACAGTGTCCACGATCGAGGTGAAGCCGGCGTTCTGCGCTCGGAAGGCCGCCACGGCTTCTTCGTTGGCCGCGTTGTACACCGCCGGCACGCACCCGCCCATCAAGCCCGCTTCCCGGGCCAGTTCGACGGCCGGGAACGCCTTGTTGTCCAACGGCTCGAAAGTCCAGGTCGCAGCCTTGCTCCAGTCGCACGGAGCGGACGCGCCGGGGAGCCGGTCCGGCCAGGTGAGCGCCAGCGCGATGGGCAGTCGCATGTCCGGCGGGCTCGCCTGGGCGATCGTCGAGCCGTCGGTGAATCGCACCATCGAGTGGACGATCGACTGCGGGTGCACGACCACCTCGATGCGGTCGTAGGGCACGTCGAACAGCAGTTTCGCCTCGATCAGCTCCAGGCCCTTGTTCACCAGGGTCGCCGAGTTCACGGTGATCACCGGCCCCATGTCCCACGTCGGGTGGGCCATCGCCTCCTGCACCGTGACGTTCTCCAGGTCCGCCCGCGTGCGGCCACGGAACGGCCCACCGGATGCGGTGAGCACCAGCGCGTCGACCTCCTCCGCCCGGCCGCCGCGCAGCGCCTGCGCCAGCGCCGAGTGTTCGGAGTCGACAGGCACGATCTGCCCCGGTCGGGCCGCGGACAGCACCAGCGGGCCGCCGGCGACCAACGACTCCTTGTTGGCCAGCGCCAGCGTCGCACCGGTCTCCAGTGCCCGCAGCGTCGACGTCAGCCCCAACGATCCGGTCACGGCGTTGAGCACGACGTCCGCTCGCACCGCGTCGATCAGCTCGGCGCAGGCGTTCTCGCCGGCGAAGATGCGCGGCAGCCGGAACTGTCCCGCCGCGTATCCGCGCCGCTGCGCCTCCGCGTACAGCGCCAGCTGCACGTCTTCCACCGCGGTGGGGCGGACCACGGCGATGGCGTCCACCTGGTGGGCGATCGCCTGCTCGGCCAGCAATGTCGGGTTGCTGCCGCCCGCCGCGAGCCCGGCGGCACGGAACCGGTCCCGGTTGTCGGCGATGACGTCCAGCGCCTGGGTCCCGATCGATCCGGTGGAGCCGAGCACGAGCACGCTGCGGCGGTCGTGGACACCGTGTGTGGTCACCACTTCATTCTGGCCGACACCGGGCACGCACCCCGCGCCTGGTGTGCGATCATCGGGCGGAAAGCACCCGTGGCACGGGCAGCAGGCAGGAGGAGCACCCGGTGGCTGGACAGGAACTGGAAACCAGGTCCAACGTCGACCCGGCGGACGAGCCGTCGGCCGAGTGGGGTTGGCACGGCAGCTTCCCGAACCTGGTTCAGGTGATGGGGTGGGCCATCGTCGCCATCTTGCTGCTGATGCTGATCGGCAACCACGTCGGCCGGGTGGAGGACGTGTGGCTGGTCGGGCTGGCCGCGGTCATCGCCGGCGCGCTGGTTCTCGACCTGCGCAAGCGCCGCACCGCCTGGCGCCGCTGACCGCGAATCGAACTCCGCCCGACCGGGTATCCGGCCGGGCATGAGTGATCCACGCCTGAGCGATTGCCTGCCCGACGGCCTCGACGAGGAAACGGTCGACGCCGTCGGCAAACTGACCGAGGCACTCGAGACGGTCGAGGTCGCCCGCGGGCACCTGTACGCGTTCCATCAACTCACCGGGTCGGCCGACTTCAAGGTCGGCGAGGCCGTCGAGGGGCTGGAGCGGGCAGGGCACACCGAGCTGGCCGAGCGCCTCAAGCGCGAACTCGTGGGCCGCAACGTGCTTCCCGGCCGGTGGACGTTCCAGGTCGTCGAGGACTACGACGAGACCTACTACCAGCCGTTCAAGGAGTTCGAGCAGCAAGCGCGCAAGCTGACCAACGGCATGCCGCACCTGCACGAAGCGCAGCTCAAAGCGCAACGGCGCACGCCTGGGGAGTCCGGACACGAAGCCACGCCGGCCGATGCAGGCGGCTGACCTGGCGGGTGCCACCCGATCGCTCGAATGGTGGAAACCTCTTCTCGCATCGTGGACGCGGTAGGCCCTCACCGGCGCGATCGTTAGCGTCGTATCCAGTACAGCCACGACTGGAGGAGACGCCGATGGCCGACGGTTGGTCGTTCGAGACCAAGCAGATCCACGCAGGTGCCCAACCCGACCCGACCACCGGTTCCCGGGCCACCCCGATCTACCAGACCACGTCCTACGTCTTCCGGGACACCAAGCACGGTGAGGACCTGTTCAGCCTCGCCGAGCCGGGCAACATCTACACCCGGATCATGAACCCGACGCAGGACGTGCTCGAGCAGCGTGTGGCCGCGCTCGAGGGCGGTGTCGCCGCGCTGGCGTTCGCGTCCGGATCGGCGGCCACCACCGCGGCGATCCTCAACCTCGCGGGCGCGGGCGACCACGTCGTGTCGAGCCCGTCGCTGTACGGCGGCACCTACAACCTGTTCCACTACACGCTGCCCAAGTTGGGCGTCGAGGTCAGCTTCGTCGACGACCAGGACGACCTGGACGCCTGGCGCGCGGCGGTCCGCCCGAACACCAAGGCGTTCTTCGGCGAATCGCTGGCCAACCCGGGCAGCAACGTGCTGGACATCCGGGCGGTCGCCGACATCGCGCACGAGGTCGGTGTGCCGTTGATCGTGGACAACACCGTGCCGACCCCGTACCTGCTGCGCCCGATCGAGCACGGCGCCGACGTGGTCGTGCACTCGGCCACCAAGTACCTGGGCGGCCACGGCACCACGATCGCCGGTGTGCTGGTCGACGGCGGCACGTTCGACTTCGGCGCGCACCCGGAGCGGTTCCCCGGCTTCAACGAGCCCGACCCGAGCTACCACGGCTTGAAGTACTGGGAGGCCCTCGGCCCGGGCGCGTACGCCGCGAAGGCCCGGGTGCAGCTGCTGCGTGACACGGGCGCGGCGATCGCCCCGCTGAACGCGTTCCTCATCCTGCAGGGCATCGAGACGCTGTCGCTACGCATCGAGCGGCACGTGTCCAATGCCCAGGCGCTGGCCGAGTGGCTGGAGCAGCGGGACGAGGTGGAGCGCGTGTTCTACGCGGGTCTGCCGTCCAGCCCGTTCTACGCGGCCGCGCAGAAGTACTTGCCGAAGGGCGCGGGTGCCGTGGTGTCGTTCGAGCTGCGCGGCGGTGTGGACGCGGGCCGGGCGTTCGTCGACGGCACCGAGCTGCACAGCCAGCTGGTCAACATCGGTGACGTACGCAGCTTGATCGTGCACCCGGCCAGCACCACGCACAGCCAGCTCAGCCCGGAGGAGCAGTTGGCCAGCGGCGTGACCCCGGGTCTGGTGCGGCTGTCGGTCGGGCTGGAAGGACTCGAGGACCTCAAGGCGGATCTGGAGACCGGCTTCCGGGCCGCCAAGGCGGCGCTGTGACACCTGGTCATTCCCTCCCCCCGCCTGCCACCGGTGCGTGGCGGGCGGGGGATCCGCTTGGTCGCCGGTTGTTCTACACCCACCCCGAGCCGTTTCGGCTCGAGGTGGGTGAACAGCTACCTGGGTACGTACTCGCCTACGAGACGTGGGGTCGGTTGAACGCGGACGGTTCCAACGCCGTCCTGATCGAACACGCGTTGACCGGCGACAGCCACGCGGCAGGACCGGTCGAACCGGGACATCCCAGCCCGGGCTGGTGGGACGGTCTGATCGGGCCGGGTCGGGCGCTCGACACCGACGAATGGTTCGTCGTGGTGCCCAACGTGCTCGGCGGATGTCAGGGCTCCACCGGACCGGCGTCGCCGGCTCCGGACGGACGTCCGTGGGGGTCGCGCTTCCCGCAGATCACCATCCGCGATCAGGTCAACGCGGAGATTGCGCTGGCCGACCATCTCGGCATCGAGCGCTGGGCCGCGGTACTCGGCGGATCGATGGGTGGCATGCGCGCGCTGGAGTGGGCGGCAGGCTACCCGCATCGTGTCGCGACCGCCCTGCTGTTGGCCTGTCCCGCCGCGAGCTCGGCCGAGCAGATCGCCTGGGCAAGCCCGCAGATCCACGCCATCCTGTCCGACCCCAACTGGCGAGGCGGCGACTACTACGACGCGCCTGCCGGCGGCGGCCCACACGCCGGTCTGGGCATCGCCCGCCGGATCGCACACCTGTCCTACCGCAGCGAGCACGAGCTGGCGGTCCGGTTCGGCCGATCACCGCAGGACGACGAGAATCCGCTGACCGGTGGCAGGTTCGCCGTCGAGTCCTACCTCGACCACCACGCGGACAAGCTCGTTCGGCGGTTCGACGCGAACAGCTACGTGGTGCTGACGCGCGCGATGAACCTGCACGACGTGGGCCGCGACCGTGGCGGCGTCGGCGAAGCGCTGAAGCGGATCACCGCACGCACCATCGTCGCCGGGTTCGACAGCGACCGGTTGTACCCGCTGTACCAGTCGCACGAGCTCGCCGACGGCATCCCGACGTCCGGCCCGGCGCGGGTGATCTCCTCGCCGTACGGGCACGACTCGTTCCTGATCGAGATCGACGAGGTCGCCACGCTGATCAAGGACCTGCTCGCCTGACGTCAGGGCTCGATGAGCCCGGCCCGGATGGCGTAGCGGGTCAGCTCCAGCCGGTCCCGCAGCCCGAGCTTCTGCAGCAGGTTGGCCCGGTGCCGCTCGACCGTCTTGACGCTGATGTGCAGCATGGCGGCGATGTCCCTGGACGAGTGGCCCTCGGCGACGAGCTTGAGGACCTCTTCCTCCCGCTCGGTGATCACTCGGGGCGGCTCGTCCTCCTCGGCGCGGTCCAGGAAGCTGCGGATCAAGGCGCTGACCGCCCCGGGGTAGAGGAACGGTTCGCCGCGCATCGCCGCCCGGCAGGCCTCCACCAGGTCGCGGTCGGCCACCGACTTGAGCACGTACCCGGACGCACCTGCCTTGAGCGCCTCGAACAAGTACTGCTCGTTGTCGTACATGGTCAGCATCAGCACGCGGATGCCGGGAATCTGCCTGGTCAGTTCGCGAGCCGCCTGCAGGCCGGTCATCCGGGGCATCGCGATGTCCAGGATCGCCAGGTCCGGCCGCTCCTGTTTGGCCTTGGCGACCGCTTCCGCCCCGTCGCCGGCCTCCGCGATCACCGCCAGGTCCGGCTCGCTGTCCAGGATCATCCGCACGCCGCGACGCACCAGCTGGTGGTCGTCGGCCAGCAGGATGCGGATCTTCGACGTCGTGGTGCTCACCTGCGCTCCAGTTCACGAACGGGGACGCGGAGGCACACCTCGGTGCCGCCACCTGCGCCAGAAGTCAAGTCCAGCTGGGCGCCGACGAGCAGCGCTCGCTCCCGCATGCCGCGGATGCCCGCGCCTTCCGGGCTGTCGCCCAGCCCGCGCCCGTTGTCACGGACCAGCAGCACGATCGCGTCGTCGTCGACCATCAGGTGCAGTTCGACGCGGGTGGCCCGGGAGTGCCGGGCGGTGTTGGTCAGTCCTTCCTGCGCCACGCGATAGATGACGAGTTCGACCTGCGGGTCCAACGGTGGGATGTCCGGGTCGATGCGGCGCTTGACGGTGATGGTCGATTCGGCCGCCAGCGCCTTCAACGCACTGGTCAGCCCCAGCTCCTCCAGCACACCTGGCCGCAACCTGCGGGCGATGCGACGAATCTCGTCGAGGCTGCTGCGCGTGGTCTCCTGCACCTGGTGCAGCTCCTGGCGGACGTCCTCGTCGGCATGATCGGCCACCCGTTTGAGCTCCAGCAGCACCGCGGTCAGCGTCTGCCCGACCTCGTCGTGCAGCTCCTGCGCCACCCGCCGCCGCTCGGCCTCTTGCGCCGACAGCGCACGGGCCGCGCTGGAACCTCGCTCGGCCTCCAGCCGGTCGAGCATGGCGTTGAACGTCCGGATCAGCTCGGCGACCTCACCGCGTCCGCGAGCGGGCAGCCGGGGCACCGGTTTGAGCAAGTCCGTCGTACTCATCGCGCGCGTCAAGCGGTGCAGCGGAGCCAGGCTGACCCGCAGCAGCACTGCGTTTGCCACCAGCACCACCAGCACACCCGCGCCGACGATCAGGACTTCCGTGAGCATCACTGGTGTCGATACAGTGACTGGTCCGAGCAGAAGCGCGGCACCGGCCACCACCAGCACGATCGCGTTGAGCAGGAATATCCGCCCGAACAGCGACATGGGCGGCCCTCCTTGGTCTTCAGCCGAGCTTCGCCGGTGGCTCGGCGGCTGTCCATACGGGGCAACACCCAGTTTCGCCGAGGCGCGACCCGCGTCCTGCGCTGCCCGGCGGCGCCGGATATACATGGTTTACCCGATCGAGTATGGGTGTTCGCACCGATGCACCCTTCGCCCGGCTAACGATTGAATGGCATCCCGGGCGACTGAGGCCCCGGGATGCCCGTGACCACAAACGGACGGAAGACCCCGATGCAGGCTGGCGACATCGCCCAGAACGTGCCCACCGTGACCGCGGACGACGTCGTTTCCCGTGCAGTGCGCCTGATGGCCGTGCGCAGGCTCCCTGGCTTGGTGGTAGTCGATGCGAAAGGGCGTCCGTCCTTCGTCCTACCCGGAACCCAGGTGCTGCGCCTGGCCGTACCCGACGCGTTCCAGGAAGATCCGGCGCTGACGCGCACCATCGACGAGGAACACGCCGATCAGTTCTGGATGGAACTCGGCGAACGGACGGTCGGCGACTGCATCCCCAAACCCGTGCCGAAGCCGGTGACCGTGCGATCAGACGCGACATTGCTCGAGGTCGCCGCGCTCATGGCGCGTGCCCACAGCCCGTTGGTCGCCGTCGTGGACTCGCACGGCAGGCTGACCGGTGGCATCACGCTTGAACGGCTGATCACCAGCCTCGCCGTGTTCGGGCCGGACGACAACGGCGGATTCGGAGCGAGCCGATGAGTGCCATCGCGGCACTCTCGATCTTCATCGTCGCGTACTTCTTCATTGCCACCGAAAAGATCAACAAGGTCAAGGTGGTGCTGATCGCGGCGGGTGTCATGGCCGTGTTCGGCCTGATTCCCGGCTCCGAGGTCTTCTTCTCCGAACACGAAGGCATCGACTGGAACGTCATCTTCCTGCTGTTCGGGATGATGATCATCGTCGGGATCGTCAAGCAGACCGGTCTGTTCGACTTCCTGGCGATCTGGGCGGCGAAGAAGTCGCGCGGCAAGCCGTACCGGCTGATGGTCATGCTGATGCTGATCACCGCGATCGGCTCGCCGTTCCTGGACAACGTCACCACGATCATGCTGGTCGCGCCGGTGACCATGGTCGTGTGCAACCGGCTGCGAATTTCCCCTCAGCCGTATCTGATCGCGGAGATCCTGGCGTCCAACATCGGCGGTGCGGCCACGCTGATCGGTGATCCGCCGAACATCATCATCGGTAGCCGGGCGGGCCTGACGTTCAACGACTTCCTGATCCACATGGCGCCGGTCGTGGTGGCGATCTTCGCGCTGTTCGTGCTGCTCACCCGCTGGCTGTTCCGCAACTCGTTCGAGTACCACCCGGAGCGGGTCGCTTCGGTGATGGCGTTGAACGAGCGCCGGGCGATCACCGACATGCGGATGTTGCGTCGCTGCCTCGCGGTGTTCGCGCTGGTCGTGCTGGGCTTCTGCTTGCAGACCGTGGTCGGCCTCGACCCCGCGATCGTGGCTCTGGTCGGCGCCGGCCTGATGCTGTTGGTCACCAACGCCGACGTCAACGACGTGATGGAAGAGGTGGAATGGCCGACGCTGATCTTCTTCTTCGGCCTGTTCGTGATGGTCGCCGGGTTGGTGCACACCGGCGTCATCGCCACCGTCGGCGAGTACACCGCCACCGTGTTCGGCGACAACTACCTGCTGGCGGCGACCGGTTTGCTGTTCGGCTCGGCGGTCTTCGGCGCATTCTTCGACAACATCCCGTACGTCGCGACGCTGGCGCCCATCGTGCAGGGCATCACCGACGGCATCACGGACCCGGCCACCGCGGACGCCTTGTGGTGGGCGTTCGCGCTGGGCGCCGACTTCGGTGGTAACGGCACGGCAGTGGCCGCGAGCGCGAACGTGGTCGCCATCGGCATCGCGGCCCGCAGCGGTCACCACATCAGCTTCTGGCAGTTCACCAAGTACGGCATCATCGTCACGATCTGGAGCGTCGCGCTGGCTTGGGTCTACGTCTGGCTGCGGTACTTCGTGTAGTCAGCAGGGCCGCGGCGGCTCCAACTTCTCCAGCCAGATGGTGAGCAACTGCTCGAGCTCCTTGACCTGCTCCGGGGTGAGCTCGGACAGCAGCCGCCGTTCGTTGCGCAGGTGCTCCACCACGGCCCGGTCGATGAGGTCGCGGCCTGCCGGTGTCAGTGCCACGACCCGGCCACGGCCGTCCTCCTCGCTCGGGCGGCGGGTCACCAGGCCCGCGCACTCCAGGCGATCGATGCGTTTGGTGACCGCGCTGGTGGTGACCATGGTGTGCGCCGCGATCTCGCCCGGTGCGCGCTCGAACGGCTCCCCTGCCCGGCGCAGTGTCGCCAGGACGTCGAACTCGCCCTCGCTGAGCCCGAAGCGCCGGTAGATCAGTCGTAGCTGGTCGGTGAGCAGCAAGCCGACGCGGTGCAGACGACCGATGACTCCGATCGGGCTGACGTCGAGCTCCGGCCACACGTCGGCCCAGGCAGCCTGGATACGCGCTACGTGGTCCATTGGTTGGGACGCCTCGTTGCGGTGTTTTCCTTGGAAAGTATCTTGGTTTCCATGGAAAATACCTTGCGTTGGAGCCTCGTCACCGCGATCGCTCCGATTGCGTGGGGCTCGACGTACTTCGTCGCTCACGAGTTCATTCCTCCCGGACATCCCCTGCTCGGCGGGATGCTGCGCGCGCTGCCGGCTGGTCTCATCCTGCTCGCTTTCCGCCCCCGGCTGCCACATGGGTCCTGGTGGTGGAAATCGCTGGTCCTCGGCACGCTCAACGTCGGCGCGTTCTTCGTGCTGATCTACGTCGCGGCGCAGTCCCTGCCCAGCAGCCTGGCTTCCACGATCATGGCCCTGTCCCCCGCCGCGCTGATCCTGCTGGCCTGGCCCCTGGCGTCGGAGAAGCCGACGGCCAGGGCACTGGCCGGGGCCGCGATCGGCATCACCGGCGCCTGCCTCATGGTGTTCACCGCGGTTCATGACGTCGATCCGATCGGCGTGGTCGCATCGGCGTCGGCGATGCTGATGTCCTCGCTGGGCTTCATCCTGGCCAAGCGGTGGAACACCGGCGACGTCGATGCCCTGACGTCGACGGCCTGGCAATTGGTCGCGGGTGGGCTGCTGCTCACGCCGGTGGCGATCTCCGTCGAGGGCTGGCTCCCGCCGCTGGACGGCGCCGCGATCGCCGGCTACGTGTACGTGGGGTTGGTGTCCACCGCAATCGCCTACGCGGCCTGGTTCAACGGTCTTGCCCACCTGCCCGCATCGGCCGTCGGCCTGATCGGACTGCTCAACCCGGCTACCGGCGTGCTGCTCGGGACCGCGATCGCGGGCGAGCTGCTCAGCGCTCGCCAGATCATCGGGCTCGGACTGATCGTCGTGGGACTGTTGTTCAGTCAGCGGATCGCCGGCGCGCGGCGGCGAGTTCCTCGGCCGCAGCCCGCGCTCAGCGAGGCGTGATCTCCGGCTGCCGCCAGTAGCCGCAGAAGTAGACCTGGTCCTTGCCGAACCCGCGCTCGTTGACCAGGTGCCTGCGCACCGAGGTGGCCAGGCTCGATTCGCCGGCCACCCACGCGTAGCAGTCCTGCGGTTGCACCGTCGCCGATCGCAGTTCGTTCAGCACCCGGAGACCCCGGGGCGCTGCGGTCGGCGCGCGGTGCAGCCACCGGATCTCGGCATTCGGCGGGCAGAACAGCTCGAGTTCCCAGTCGACGTCGTCGACCTCGAGCAGCACCAGGGCCTCGATCTCCGGGTGGAGCTGCTCGAGCGTGGCGCTGATGGCGGGCAGGGCGGTCTCGTCGCCGACCAACAACAGGCGGCGCGTGGTCGCAGGCGGCTCGAACCGAGCACCGTCGGAGAGGATGCCGATCTTGTCGCCCGGGACGGCGCGCCGAGCCCAGGAGGACGCCGGGCCTTCGTCGCCGTGCAGGACGAAGTCGATGTCGAGTTCGCCGGTGATCCGGTCGATGGCGCGCACGGTGTAGTTGCGCACCACGGGGCGGACGGCCTCCGGCATGGCGCACACCTCGGGCCACCAGCGGGCACCGATGGGAAGGTGCAGCTCGGCGCCGGGCCTCGGCGGGAGGAAAACGCGCACCAGATGGTCCGGTCCCGCGTAGTCGAATTTCTCGATCTCGTCACAGTGCAGCCGAACCCGTACCATGTGGGGGTTGAGCTGGGTGGTCGACACCACCACGGCAGGCATGGCCAGCGAATCCCGGACGATCGCTCGCCTGGCCGTAGTTACTGTCACGGGACCTCCCTGGACGGTTTAGCTAAGGCTAACCTTAGGTGAAAGCCGCCCACGTTGTCGCGGTGGCGGTCGTCACCTTCCGGATACCCCCGTTCGGCCCGAGGCACGCAGTGGCGACGAACACCCTGCGCCCAGGCCGGTCGGTCCATCCGTCCGCCGTGAGCTCCACCCGTCCGCCGTGAGCGAAGCAGCCCTGAGCAGATTCACCGGCGCCGCCGCCCGAAGCACACGCAGGATCGGGCCATGAGCGACGACGAAATCCCGCGAATCTTCGACAAACAGATGCGCGAGGACCTGCGGCGGCACCGCGTGCTGGTGTTGGACGGCCAGCTCGACGACGACAACGGCACGGCGCTGACCACGCAGATCCTCATGCTCGCGGCGCAGGACCCGACCAAGGACATCGCGCTGTGGATCCACTCACCCGGCGGCTCCGTGCCGTCGATGCTGGCCATCCGCGACGTGATGAAGCTGGTGCCGTGCGACGTCACAACCGTCGCCCTCGGGCTCGCATGCAGCGCAGGCCAGTTCCTGCTGTCCGCGGGCACCAAGGGCAAGCGCTACGCCCTGCCGCACGCCCGGATCCTGATGCACCAGGGCTCGGCGGGGATCGGCGGCTCGGCCGTCGAGGTCGAGGTGCAGGCCGATGACTTGCGCCACACCCGGGACACCGTGCTCGGACTGATCGCCCAGGACACCGGTCAGGACCTCGAGCGGGTCTTCACCGACTCGCTGCACGACCGGTGGTTCACCGCGCAAGAGGCGCTCGAGTACGGGTTCATCGACCACATCGTCGAGGACTTCGCCCAGGTGGAAGGCCCGCTGCGGAGGGCCAAGTTCGGGATGGTGGCCGACTGATGAGCACGTACACGATTCCCAACGTGATCACCCGGACCGCGGGCAGCGAGCGGATCATGGACGTCTACTCGCACCTGCTGAGCGAGCGGGTGGTCTACCTCGGCACCGCGATCGACTCCGGGGTGGCCAACGCGCTGATCGCGCAGATGTTGCATCTGGAGGCGGAGTCCCCGGAGGAGAGCATCAACCTCTACATCAACTGTGAGGGCGGCGATCCGTCCGCGATGCTGGCGATCTACGACACCATGACCTACATCAAGGCGCCGGTGTACACCACGTGCGTCGGGCAGGCGGTGGCCGCGGGCGCTGTGCTGCTGGCCGGCGGCGAGCCGGGGCACCGCGCGGTGCTGCCGCACTCGCGCGTCGTACTGCACCAGCCCGCCGCGCAGGGCCGTGGTTCGATCCCGGATCTCATCCTGCAAGCCGACGAGGTGGTGCGCGTCCGCGCCCAGTTCGAGGCGATCTTGAGTGAGCACACGGGGCGCTCGGTCGAACAGCTCCGGCACGACACCGATCGCGACCGGGTCTTCGACGCCGCCGGAGCGGTGGAGTACGGGTTGGCCGACATGGTGCTGACCAACCGGCCGTGATTACGTGACGAGGGCACGGGAGCAAGCGGCCGTGACCGCGACGAGGAGCGGCCCTCAGTCGCAACTGCGACGAGGAGCGCAGGCTCCACCAGTTACGGCACGCCAAACGGCCACAGCGGCAACGTTGGGGAGCGCCGTGGCACCGACAGGCCCCCTCAGCGCGGGAGCTCGAGCTCTCGGAGTCCGAGCTCCCGCGGCGGCAGGTTCAACAAACGGAAGCCGCCGTGTGAGCACCGCGCGTGACAGCCACCTAGAAGCCGCTCCTGGGCAGTCACTGAGAAGCCGCACGTGGCAGCCACCTGGAGGCCGCTCGTGGCAGCTACCCAAGCAACTGGTCTGTGCGGCGCCACACGGCCACGGCCGTCGACTACTGGCCTTCTCGATCCGGCCGGGCCCCGCCACGAAACCTGCCGGCTGCCGCCTAGGCGGCCATCAATACCGGCCCTGCCGGCGGCGAAATCGCCCGCAGCGTCGGCGTCTGTTTCTGGCCGATCTCGAAGCGACCGGCCGCCCGTGTGCGACCCGGACGGCGCAGCGATGCCACCCGACTCGCCGGGCGTACGCGCCGACCCGCTCGCTCGAGAACGTCCGCCAGGACATGATCCAGATCGACACCGAGGGCGCCGACCACCGCGGCGATCATCTCGCTCGACGGCTCCTTGCGCCCACGCTCGATCTCCGACAAGTACTGCGGCGAGATGCCGGCCCGTTCGGCCACGTCGACCAGCCTCGCCTGCCGGGACTCTCTGACAGCGCGCAACGTTTTGCCGAGCCGCTCACGCCACAACGCGGCGGTCTCCGTCGGCTCCGGCACGGACGGCGTCAGAGGGTGAATGCGCGCTTCAGCCATGCGATCATCCTGGCATTCGGCTCGGCCACGCGGAGCGCGTTCTGCTGTCAGCAGAACGTCGTGTCGCACCGAGTCGACAGCCGATCACGCAGACTCAGGACCGCAGCGAGCCGCCCAATCCGACAGCCGATCCCCGCACACCGAGGCCGAGTGGCCGCGGACCCCGACGGGCTCGAAGTCCCGCGGGCTCAGTGGGCGGATCGTCGGCAGATGGCAGTCCGCAACCTTGGCTCTCCGCTGTGACGTCGTGGGCGACGACCCCGCCCCCAGGCTCAGTTCTCCGCGGCGAGCTGCCCACACGCAGCGGCGATCTCCTGGCCGCGGGTGTCACGAACGGTGCAGGTCACGCCGCCTTCGTTGACCCGGCGAACGAACTCACGCTCCACATCCTTGGGGGATGCGTCCCACTTCGAGCCCGGCGTCGGATTCAACGGGATGACATTGACGTGCACCAGATACCCCAGGTGCTCGCGCAGACGCTTCGCCAACAGGTCGGCGCGCCACGGCTGGTCGTTCACGTCACGAATCAGGGCGTACTCGATACTGACCCGCCGCGACGTGCGATCGATGTAGTACTTCGCCGCTTGCAGCACCTCGTCGATCGACCACCGGTTGTTCACCGGGACCAACGTGTCGCGCAGCTCGTCGTCCGGGGTATGCAGGGACACCGCCAGCCGCACCTGCAACCCTTCGTCGGCCAGCTTGCGGATCGCCGGCGCCAATCCGACGGTCGAGACCGTCACGGAGCGCTGCGAGATTCCCAGGCCGGACGGCGTGGGATCGGTGATGCGTCGAACCGCCGCCACCACCCGCTTGTAGTTGGCCAGGGGCTCGCCCATGCCCATGAACACGATGTTGGACAGGCGCCCCGGCGCCGGCTTGCCGTCCGGTCCGGGCAGCACCCCGTCCCGCATCACCGCCGCAGCCGAGCGAACCTGGTCGACGATCTCCGCGGTGGACAGGTTGCGCTGCAATCCGCCCTGCCCCGTCGCGCAGAACGGGCACGCCATGCCACAACCAGCCTGGCTGGAGATGCACAGCGTCGCACGATCCGGGTAGCGCATCAGCACGCTTTCCAGAAGCGTGCCGTCGTGCGCGCGCCAGAGCGTCTTGCGCGTAGCTCCGTCGTCGCATTCGACCGAACGAACCTCGGTCAGCAGCTGCGGCATCAGCTCGGTGGCCAGCCGCTCACGGGCCGCCGCCGGGATGTCGGTCATCTGTGCCGGGTCGACGTTCAGGCGCGCGAAGTAGTGGTGCGAGAGCTGCTTGGCCCGGAACGGCTTCTCCCCCAGCGCCGCCACCGCTTCCGTGCGCTCGGCAAGCGTGAGGTCGGCCAGGTGCCGAGGCGGCAGGCCACGTTTGGGCGCATCGAAAACCAAGGGCAGTGGCGAAGACACGCCCTCCAGTGTCGCACGACGCCGCGCTGACCAGCGACGACGCCCCCAGGCGACCCATTTCACCATGGCGACGTTGCATCTCGATCGTTTCCGATATATCGTTAACAGTCGAAACCGATAGGAGGTATTGATGATGAAGGAAGAAAAACTCCGTCGCGTCGCCCGGCTCGCCGCGCTGCACGGGGACGACCCACGGGCATGGCGATCACGCCATCCGGGCGGCCCGTTCGGACCGTTCGGCCCTTCCCCCAGCCCGTTCGGCGGCCCCTGGGGTCCCGGCTGGCACGGCCGGGGACGTCGGCGTGGACGCGGAAAGCGCGGCGACGTGCGTGCGGCCATCCTGACCTTGCTCGCCGAAGCCGACGAGCCGATGCACGGATACGAAATGATCAGCGAGATCGCGGAGCGCAGCGGTGGGTTCTGGAAGCCGAGTCCCGGCTCGATCTATCCGACGCTGCAGCTGCTCAACGACGAGGGATTGATCGAGGACGTCGGCGGCAAGGGTGGCAAGCGCCTGTTCCGACTGACCGACGAGGGTAAGGAAGCTGCCGAGAATCTCGGTGCCCCGCCGTGGGAGCAGATCGACGTCGAACCCACCGAGGTCGAGTTGCACCAGGCGGCGGCAGCGCTCCGCGGCGCCTTGATGCAGGTGGCGACCGTCGGCTCACCGGCGCAGCGGAAGAAGGCGGTGGCCATGATCAACCAGCTGCGCAAAGCGCTGTACGGAATGCTCGGCGAGATCGACGACCCCGATGAGTCCGACGACGAGGACTGAGATCAGGCGGGCAGGAACAACGCCAGCATGCCCCACGCGACGACAGCGGAGGGCAGCATGGAATCCAACCGGTCCATGAGCCCTCCGTGTCCGGGCAGCAGCGTGCCCATGTCCTTGACCCCCAGGTCACGCTTGATCGACGACTCCACGAGGTCGCCGAGGGTGGCGGTCAGCACGATCGCCGCGCCGAACAAGGCGCCTTGCCAGACCTGGCCGTCGAGCAGGAAGTGCACCGACAGCATGCCGACGCCCACGCCGGCGATCAGTGAACCGGCGAAGCCCTCCCAGCTCTTCTTCGGGCTGATCGAGGGCGCCATCGGATGCTTGCCCTTGAGCACACCCGCCGCGTAGCCGCCCACGTCCGAGGCCACCACCCCCAGCATGAACGCGATGACCCGGTTGGCGCCGTCCTCCGGCAACAGCAGGAGGACGGCGAAAGCGCCGCACAGAGGCAGGTACACGACGGCGAGGGCGGACGCGGCGACATCGCGCAGGTAGCCGTCCGTGCCGCCGGGCAAGCGCCAGAGCAGGCACAACAGGACGGTGAGCACGAGCGGCACCACGATGCCGACCACACCGAACGGCCAGGACAACCACACGATGGCCTGACCGCCGACAAGAACCGGGATCAGCTGGACTCGGATGCCGGCGGCCGCGCGCAGCGCCTGGCTGAACTCCCAGCTGCCGATCAGCATCGCGATCGACACGATGGCGATGAACCAGTGTCGCTCGATCAGCAGCGACGCCAGGATCGCCGCACCGAGCAGTACCCCGACCCCGATGGCCGCGGGCAGATTACGTCCGGCGCGCGACGGCTTGCGGCCTGCGGACTCCTGCGCGGAGTCGTTCACATCGATCACGCGAGCTGAGCGCTCGGAATCCAACGGCTGTCGAGGCACCTCAGACCTCGAGCAGCTCGGCTTCCTTGCGCTTGACCAGCTCGTCGATCTGCTGGACGTACTGGTCGGTCAACGTCTGCAGCTCCTTCTCGGCGTGGTAGACATCGTCCTCGCCGACCTCGCCCTCCTTCTTCAGCCGCTCGAGCTCTTCCTTGGCCTTGCGCCGCAGACCACGGACGACGATCTTGGCGTCCTCACCCTTGCTCTTGGCGACCTTGACCATCTCGCGGCGGCGTTCCTCGGTCAGCTGCGGGAACACCACGCGAATGATCGTGCCGTCGTTGGTGGGGTTGACGCCGAGGTCCGAATCCCGGATGGCCTTCTCGATCGCGCCGAGCTGCGACTGGTCGTACGGCTTGACCACCGCCATCCGCGCTTCCGGGATGTTGATGCTGGCCAGCTGGTTCAGCGGCGTCGGCGCCCCATAGTAGTCCACCGTGATGCGCGCGAACATGGCTGGAGCGGCGCGCCCCGTGCGGACCGACGTCAAGTCATCTTTCGCGACCTCTACGGCCTTCTCCATCTTCTCCTCTGCCTCGAGGAGTGTCTCGTCGATCACGGTGACTCCTTCAGTCCAGCTGCTCGCGACTGGCCGGGGTGGCGACCAGCGTGCCGATCCTCTCACCACGCACCGCGCGGGCGATGTTCCCCTCGACCAACAAGTTGAACACGATGATCGGCATGTTGTTGTCCATGCACAGCGAGAACGCCGTGGAGTCGGCCACCTTCAGGCCCTTCTCCAGCGCTTCGGCGTGCGTGATGGTGGTGTACATGGTGGCATTGGGGTCCTTGCGTGGGTCGGCGGAGTAGACCCCGTCCACCGCCTTGGCCATCAGCACGACCTCACAGCCGATTTCCAGCGCCCGCTGTGCAGCCGTGGTGTCGGTGGAGAAGTACGGCAGACCCGCACCGCCACCGAAGATCACGACGCGGCCCTTCTCCAGGTGCCGTTCGGCGCGGCGCGGAATGTAGGGTTCGGCGACCTGACCCATCGTGATGGCGGTCTGCACCCTGGTCGGGATGCCTTCCTTCTCCAGAAAGTCCTGCAACGCCAAGCAGTTCATCACGGTGCCGAGCATGCCCATGTAGTCGGCCCGGTCCCGGTCCATGCCGCGCTGCTGCAACTCGGCGCCACGGAAGAAGTTCCCGCCGCCGATCACGACCGCTACCTGGATGCCGCTGCGTACCACCTCGGAGATCTGCACGGCGACGGTGTGCACCACGTCCGGGTCCACGCCGACCGACCCGCCGCCGAACATCTCGCCACCGAGTTTGAGCAGCACTCTGCGATAGCCCCGCGTGCTCGTCCCCCGTCCGTCAGTGCCCACGCCGCCTCCTACCGCATTTGTGCCCCGCCCCGAGGTCTCGGGACGGGGCACAAACGTTACTCACGATCTATGCCGCCTCGACGTCAGGCCTGGCCGACCTCGAACCGGACGAACCGGCTTACGGTTACCCCAGCAGCGTCGAGCAGCTGCTTCACGGTCTTCTTGTTGTCGGTCACCGACGGCTGCTCGAGCAGCACGTTGTCCTTGAAGTAGGCGTTGACCTTGCCCTCGACGATCTTGGGCAGTGCCCGCTCGGGCTTGCCCTCCTCGATGGCGGTCTTCTCGGCGATCGCCTTCTCCTTCTCCACGACGTCGGCAGGCACCTCGTCGCGGGTCAGGTAACGCGCCTTGAGCGCCGCCACCTGCATGGCCGCGCCACGGGCGGCCTCGGCATCGTCACCTTCGTACTCGATCAGCACGCCGACCGCGGGCGGCAGGCCGGCGCCCCGCCGGTGCAGGTACGTCTCGGTCTTGCCCTCGAAGAAGGCGACGCGCCGCAGCTCCAGCTTCTCGCCGATCTTGGCCGACAGCGCCTGGATGGCCGACTCGACCGTGCCGCCGTCCAGCTCCGCGGCCTTGACCGTCTCGACGTCGTTGGCCTTGGTGGCCTTGACGATCTCGACGATCTTGTCCGCCAGCGAGACGAACTCCTCGCTCTTGGCGACGAAGTCCGTCTCCGAGTTCAGCTCGACCAGGGCCCCGCCGTTGCCGGCCACCAGGCCCTCGGCGGTGGAGCGCTCGGCACGCTTGCCGACGTCCTTGGCGCCCTTGATGCGCAGGTACTCGACCGCCTTGTCGAAGTCGCCGTCGTTCTCCTCCAGCGCCTTCTTGCAGTTCATCATGCCGGCGCCGGTCAGCTCGCGGAGGCGCTTGACGTCCGCCGCGGTGTAGTTCGCCATGTGTCCGTGTGTCCCTCTCGTGGCTTCGGTCAGTTGGTGCTGGCAGCGGTCTCGCTGGGCTTGTCGCTGGTGAGCAGCTCCTGCTCCCACTCAGCGAGCGGCTCGTCGCTTGCCACCTCGGGCTTGTCCTCACCGTCGGCGACCGCGCCGTTGCGCGCGCCGGCCCTGGCCAGCAGCCCTGCCGCAACCGCCTCGGCGATCACCTTGGTCAGCAGCGAAGCCGACCGGATCGCGTCGTCGTTGCCCGGGATCGGGTAGTCCACCTCGTCCGGGTCGCAGTTGGTGTCCAGGATCGCCACGACCGGGATGTTGAGCTTGCGCGCCTCGCTGACCGCGATGTGCTCCTTCTTGGTGTCGACGACCCACACCGCGCTGGGCACCTTGGACATGTCCCGGATGCCGCCGAGCGTGCGCTCCAGCTTGTCCTTCTCGCGGGTCAGCATCAGGATCTCTTTCTTGGTCAGACCCTGGAAGCCACCCGTCTGCTCCATGGACTCCAGCTCCTTGAGCCGCTGAAGCCGCTTGTGCACGGTCTGGAAGTTGGTGAGCATGCCGCCCAGCCAGCGCTGGTTGACGTACGGCATACCGACCCGCAGCGCCTCGTTGGCGATCGCTTCCTGCGCCTGCTTCTTGGTGCCGACGAACAGGATCGTGCCGCCGTGCGCGACGGTCTCCTTGACGAACTCGAACGCCTTGTCGATGTAGGACAGCGTCTGCTGGAGGTCGATGATGTAGATGCCGTTGCGCTCGGTGAAGATGTAGCGCTTCATCTTCGGGTTCCAGCGGCGGGTCTGATGCCCGAAGTGGACACCCGAGTCCAGCAGCTGCTTCATGGTGACGACGGCCATGGCCGGAAAGCACCTTCTTCTGCTCGTGGGGCCCGGTCGACGCCGGAGCCCGCCTGTCGGTTGTCGCCACCGTCCGGGTGGACGGCGGCCCTGGTGCGGTGCCGGTACTCTGACCCCTCCGACGTTGGCGGCGGGGACCGCAGAGCGCCGTTACCTTGAGGCATTGCACGCGCACGCGAAGTCAGCTCGCAGTGCGAGCCGCTGTCGTGCAGTGTACCGGGCGCGGCTGAAGACGTCCGAGCTGGGCGAACGTCATGCGGAAGGCCTCCCCACCAGGGGTGAACCGTGCCGGAGCGACTGGCGTGCGTCGGTCTTGTCCACTCCGAGTATCGCCCGAACAACGCGTCGTCCCTAGGGGCCGCATGCGGCGCTCGCGCGAGCAGTTGTCCACACCCACCCGGTTATCCACAACGGAAGAGGAAACGGCTCCCGTCGGCTGGTCGAAACCGGCGATGCTCGCGGCATGACGAACTTCCTCGCACGGCATCAAGGTGTGCACCGCACCGGTGGCGGTCGGCAGCGTTTCGTCCCGTGGCCAGTTGCGCTGTGTCTTGCCGTTGCGGTCGCGATGAGTGGCAGTGCGGTTTCGAGCTTTGTTGCGGCCACCGTCGTCCTGGACGCACCGACGGCATTGCACCCGCCGCCGGAACAGGTGTCGTTACGTGCCTACACGAGTGACACCGACGTCGCACGCGGCGGCCGGGCTCGCCACACGACAGCTGACGACGACCCAGCGACGCGACCGTCGGCCGACCCAGCCACACGTTCGTCGGCCGGCGACCCTGGGACGCCGACCCGAGGCAGGTTTGCGTGGCCGTTGCACCCAACTCCCCCGGTGGTCCGCAGCTTCGACCCTCCCGACACCCCCTTCGGTGCCGGCCACCGTGGGGTCGACCTCGGAGGGCGCCGCGGGCAACCGGTGCTCGCCGCAAGCGCGGGCGTGGTGGTCTACGCGGACAAGCTGGCAGGGCGAGGAGTCATCTCGATCGAGCACGACGCAGTGCGCACGACATATGAACCCGTGCGTGCCGAGGTGAAGGTGGGTGATCAGGTTTACGAGGGTCAACGCATCGGCACGCTCGAGTCGGGGCACGAGGGCTGTCCGGAAGCGGCGTGCCTGCACTGGGGTGCGTTGCGCACGGTGCCCGAACTGCAGTATCTGGATCCTCTCCAGCTCGTCAGGTCACGGTCGGTTGTTCGGCTGAAGCCGTGGACCGGCTAGACGGAGGCCTGCTCGGTGAGCTTGGCGCGCAGCCGCAGCACGGCGCGGGTGTGCAGTTGGCTGACGCGCGATTCGGTGACGCCGAGGACCTTGCCGATCTCAGCCAGCGTGAGGCTCTCGAAGTAGTAGAGGCTGACGATGATCCGGTCACGCTCGGTCAGCTGGGCGATCGCGTCGGCGAGTTGCCTGCGGTTGTCCCGGTCGACCAGCACGGACACCGGGTCCGGCGCGTCCTCGTCCTGCAAGGCTTCGACGAGGGATGCCGACTCCCGCCCCGGCGAGAGGAGTTCCTCCAGCGCCACGACGCTGGTCAGCCGCAGTTGTCCGTAGAGGTCTCGGAGTTCGTCGACCGTGATGTCCAGTTCGCGGGCCAGTTCTTCGTCGGTGGGGGTGCGATTGAGCTTGCCGCTCAGTCGTTCGATCGCTCGCTCGACCTCGCGAGCCCGGCTGCGCACCGCCCGCGGCACCCAGTCCTGCGACCTGAGATCGTCGAGAATCGCGCCGCGAATGCGCTGCATCGCGTAGGTCTCGAACTTCCAGCCTCGGCTGGGGTCGAACTTCTCGATGGCGTCGACCAGGCCGAAGATCCCCGACCCGACGAGGTCACCCGTGTCGATGTGCGTGGGCAATCCGGTGCCGACCTTGCCTGCCACGTACTTGACCAGCGGAGCGTAGTGCAGCAGAAGGCGGTCGCGAAGGCTACGCGTCGGGTTCTCGACGAACTGTCGCCACAACGCGTCGATGGCTTCGTCGGACTGGCCGTTGGCCTCCGCTTTGGTCATGGCCGCAGCTCGAACCTGCGCAGGTACGTCACGCTTTGCCCGGTCCCCAGCGGCATCGGGCTCCACGGCCGAGCGAGCCGCTGCGGCGCGGGTGCGCTCACCTGGCCCTGGGATGCGTTCGGTCATGTATTGCCTTCAGCCGGTCAACGGTGACATGAGTGTAGAGCTGGGTGGTCGCTAGCGTAGCGTGACCGAGTAACTCCTGAACGCTGCGAAGGTCCGCACCCCCGTCCAGTAGGTGAGTCGCCGCGGAGTGGCGTAAACCGTGTGGTCCGATGTCCGCCGCGCCCGGCACGGCCGAGGTGGCGTCATGCACCACCTTGCGCACCGTGCGCTGATCGATTCGTCCACCCCGAACCCCCACGAACACGGGAGCATCGTCATCGCTGGCGTGTGTCCGCGCAAGTGATTGCCGGCCACGATCCAGCCACGCTTGCAGCGCGGCGGCCGCCGGTTGACCGAACGGCACCACCCGTTCCTTGTTGCCTTTACCGATCACGCGCAGCAGGCGCCGGGAAAAGTCGATCTGGTCGATGTTGAGCGCACACAGCTCCGCCACGCGAATGCCCGTCGCGTACAGCAGCTCGACGATGGCGTGGTCACGCAGCGCCACGGGGTTGTCCTGCTCAGCCCCGAGCGCTGATGCCCGCATGAGATCGGTGGCTTGATCCTTGCTCAGAACGGTGGGCAGTCTGCGATGCGGACGCGGTGCCTCCAGGCGCTCGCCGGGATCGGTCTCCAGGTAGCCCTGCTTCACCGCCCACGCGGTGAACGTTCGAGCCGAGGCCGCTCGCCTTGCCAGTGTCGTGCGCGCGACTCCCGCCGTGTGCTGGCTCGACAGCCAACTCCGCAGTTCGCGGACGTCAAGGCCCTCGATGCCCGCGTCGTCTGACATCGCCTCCACGTCGCCTGGATCTTCTGGCTGAGATTCGTCGTGGGGCGGCGAGCCCTCTGGCGCGGCGCGAGGTTTCGGCGGCGCGGCAAGGTCGATGCCGTGCAGATGCGCCAGGAGCGAGACGACATCCCCTACGTAGGCCCGAACCGTATGCGGTGACAACCCGCGCTCGGAGCGGAGATGACGCTCGAATGCCGCCACGATCCGCTCGCACGCGGCGGGCAACGCGTCCCGCGCTCGCTGAAGGTCCGGCCTGGTCGCCGGGGACCTGGTCCCCATGTTCATCAACCTGGGGTAAGCACTGCCGGGCGTCAAGTATCCGGATCTTCGTGTCGCACGCTCCCAGCAACAACCCGACCGCCTGCACCCAGCCGAGTGATCTTTCGCAACAACTTGATCGCGACACTTCGACCGTCCGGGCTGTTGCGCAGTGGTCGCTTCGGCCGGGCCAGGCCGGCTCGGCGAGCCCGGCCGCTCGGACCGGCCCCACCAGCGGTGGCATGGTCGCCCGCGCTCCCGGGCCCACATGGGCAAACCGGGCCTCGCGCGCATGCGGCAGGGGATCCTGCCCGCCTCCCGAGCCCACATGGGCAAACCGGGCATGCCCGCGCAGCCCGAGCGTCGGGCCGGAGGGCCGGAACGAAACTCTGCGGTCGACAGCGGGCTCAGCCTTTCCGGGTGGGATCCGCCCGAGTCGGGGCGCGAGCCAGCCTCCAACCGGTCTCCGTGCGCTCGCAGAAGCCCTCGACTTCCAACGCAGGGAGCACGGAGCGCACCGCTCGCTCCGCAACTCCGGCGTCCACCACCAGCTGCTCGACGGTCTTCGGAGTGTCCGCCAGCGCCTCGTGAACGAGCAGTGCATCGCCAGTGAGTTGATCGGTCGCTCGCGGCGGGGGTTCGCTCTCCGCGGCAAGGTCCGCGCCCAGCGCGCCGACGACCTCGAGCACCTGCGCCGCGGACGTCACCAAAGCCGCCCGCTCACTGCGGATGAGGTCGTGGCAGCCTGCCGAATTGCGGGAGATCAGCGGGCCCGGCACCGCCATGACGGGTCTGCCGAGGAGTCGAGCCGTGTTCGCGGTGTTGCGCGCCCCGCTTCGTAATCCTGCTTCGACAACCACAGTCGCTGCACTCAGCGCGGCAAGCAATCTGTTGCGGACCAGGAACCGGTGCCGAGCGGGCGGTGTTCCCGGGGAGTACTCGCTCAATACCAGACCGCGCTCGGCGATCTTGTTGAGCAGTCGCCCGTGGCCGGCCGGGTAACCGGCATCCAATGCACAACCAAGAACGGCGACGGTCACGCCTGCGGCGGCGAGTGCGCCACGGTGAGACGCCGCATCGATCCCGTAAGCAGCACCGGAGAAAATTGCGACCCCCTCAGTGGCCAGGCTGAACGCCCAATCGGATGCAATGTGTTCGCCGTAGCTGCTGGCTGCCCGGGATCCGACCATCGTCACCGAGCGTTCGACGGCCTCGTCGAGGCGTCCGCCACCGCGGGCCCACAAAGCGATCGGAGCGCTCATCCCCTTGATTCCGCGATCACCGGCGACCGTCAGCGCGAGCAACGGCCAGGAAGGCCACTCATCGTCCTCGGGCGTGATCAGTCGGGCGCCCAGCTTCTCCTCTGCGCACTCAAGATCGGCGGCGGTCACCGTGAGGTGGGCTCTCGCTTCCGTTTCCTGCTCAACTGCCGGCGGAACCTGCCGGGCACGCACGCGCTCGGCTGCTTCGGTTGGACCGTGCGCGGAGACAAATGCAGCGAGGGCCGCCGCAGGTGGTTCCGCGACTCGCAGCAGGTAGGCACGCGCCACCCGCTCCTCAGTGACCCTCATGCCGGCACCCTTCACGGCGATCCACGACCCCGGCTGCATCGGCGGCCCGCGGCAGGCACCGCCCCACGGGAACCCTCACGCCGGTACCCCGCTCTCCGAAATCCGACGCAACAGCGGCATCGGCGACCCACGGCAGCCACCGCCCCACGGGACCCCTCACGCCGGTACCCCGCTCTCCGAAATCCGAGGCCGTAGCGGCATCGGCGACCCGCAGTAGGTAGGCCCTCACCAACCACTCCTCAGTGGTCCTCATGCCGGCACCCGCTCACGAAAGTCCATGGCCATGGCGACTTCGGCACTGGTCGGGACCTCCAGCCCGGCGAGGTCGGCCAGCGTCCAGGCCAGCCTCAGACACCGATCGGCGCCGCGGGCCGTGAGATGACCTCGCGCGAGAGCACGCCGCAGCAATTCGGTCGCTCGACTCGGCAAAGCGAACTCGGTACGCAATTTCGGACCGGGAACCTCGGCATTCGTTCGCCACCCATAAGCAGCCCATCGCGCCCGGGACCGCTCGCGAGCGACGATGACCCGCTCGCGAACCTCGGCCGTGGTCTCCCGACGATCGGCGCCATAGCACTCCGCCACCGAGATCGGCCGCAGGTGCACGCGAATGTCCACCCGGTCCAGCAGTGGGCCGGACAACCGGCCCAGATAACGGCGACGAGTCTGCTGGGAGCACGTGCAGTCTTCGTCGCGCGCTGGAGCGCACGGGCACGGGTTGGTGGCCAACACCAGCTGAAATCGCGCCGGGTACACCACCGAACCGCGAGCGCGCGACAGCCGCACCTCGCCTTCCTCCAACGTCGTGCGCAATGCTTCCAGCCGGTGCGGTCCGAATTCGCAGGCTTCGTCCAGTAGGAGCACCCCTCGGTGCGCCCTGCTGACTGCACCAGGCATGGCGATTCCCGGGCCACCACCGATCAGCCCGGCGAGCGATATCGAGTGATGCGGTGCGACCAATGGCGGCGTCCGAACCAACGACGCTCCGGCATCGAGGCTTCCGTCCACCGATTGCACCGCGGCGACTTCCAAGGCTTCGTCGTCCGACAGCGGAGGGAGCAGACCGGGTAGACGACGGGCCAGCATCGTCTTCCCGACACCGGGTGGGCCGACCATCAGCAGGTGGTGTCCACCCGCGGCAGCCACCTCGAGTGCCCAGCGCGCATCCGACTGACCCGCAACGTCGGCGAGGTCGGGCGGCGGCTCCTCTTTCCGCGGACTTGCGGGAGCGTCCGGCGGAGCACTGAGTGGCCCTACGTCGCGCAACCAGTTCACGACTGCCGACAGGTCCGGTGCTCCCCCGACGTCGATACCGTCCACCAGCGCGGCTTCCGCCAACGACGCCTCCGGGACAACAGCCAGCTTCAGACCGTGCGCACGGGCGGCGAGCAAACTCGGCAGCACGCCACGCACCGGCCGCAGCCGACCGTCGAGGGCGAGCTCCCCGATCAACACGGCGGACGCCAGCTTCTCCGCCGGTACGACCCCGCAGGCGGCCAACACCGCCACGGCGATGCCCACGTCGTACGCGGAGCCGACTTTCGGCAGGTTCGCCGGCGACAAGCCGAGCGTCAGTTGGCTCGTCGGCCATGGCAGTCCGGAGTTCCGGATGGCCGATCGCACTCTGTCCTTCGCCTCGCGCACCCCCGTATCGGGCAAGCCGACCATTTTCGTGCCCGGCAAACCCGAACCGATATCGGCCTCGATCTCGACGAGCCGTCCCTCCAGACCGGCCAGCGCCATCGACCACGCACGTGCCACCGGCATCAGAACGCTCCCGGAATGTGCCGCAGCCGCGGTCTCTGGCCAGGCGGCATGAACACCGACACCACGTCGAACCGCACCGGCCCTGGCGGGACCCCGAAAGTGCTCAACCACTTACTCGCCGCGCGTCGGATCCGCGCCATCTTTCCCGGAGTGACCGATTCGGCCGGCGTGCCGCAGCGCAAACCGGACCGCGTCTTGACCTCGCAGACGATCAACGTGCGACCGTCGTAGCCGACGATGTCCAGCTCGCCCTCGCGACATCGCCAATTACGCGCGAGCACGGTGCACCCGCGCTGCTCGAAGTATTCCGCGGCCAACTGTTCGCCTTGCCGAGCCAGCGATCGCTGACTTCGCGCACGTTCTTGGACTGAGCCCACCGCTACCCCCAGTTCGCTGACATCCACCAACCACGATGGACTTCAGCTCGCAGCGGCAACAGCGCGAACCCGGCCGGGTGTGGATAACTGGAGCTTGTGGACAACCCGGAGGCGCGCGCAGGAGCGCGAACGGCCGGGCGACGAGGCCGGTCACCGCGCGAGGCGGAACGGCGCGGCAGCAGAGCGCCAAAAGCCGCACGAGGCCGAACAGCCCCGACAGCAGGGCGCCGAAACCCGCACCAGGCCGAACAGCCCGATAGCAGGGCGCCGAAACCCGCACCAGGCCGAACAGCCCCGACAGCAGGACCGGCAGCAACGCACGGTGGAACGACCCGACGACCGGGCCGGCACGTGCTCGAAGAGGACCGCCCGACGGCAGGGGTTCGACAGCCACGCACGACGGAGCACCGGAACGGTGGAGTCGGCAGGCGCACGGCGCCGAACCGCGCGACGGCAGGGCCCGCGCGATCGCTGCAGAGGGCCTTGCATCCGGTCAGGGCGCCAGGGCCCTACGGCGGGAAGGGACCGCCCTCCGGCAGCCGCAAGTCGGGCTTCTCCAGCTCCTCGACGTTGACGTCCTTGAACGTGATCACTCGAACGTTCTTGACGAACCTGGCGGGCCGATACATGTCCCACACCCAGGCGTCGGACATCCGCACCTCGAAGTAGACCTCACCCGCGGCGTCCCGTACCTGCACGTCGACCGAATTGGCCAGGTAGAAGCGCCGCTCGGTCTCCACCACATAGGTGAACTGACCGACGATGTCGCGGTACTCGCGATACAGCGAGAGCTCCATCTCGGTCTCGTACTTCTCGAGGTCCTCCGCGCTCATCCGGTTGCGGCTCCTCCTAGCTGTCTGACGAGCTCCAAGCTCCCATTCTGGCCCACCTCGGACGTCTCGGCATCCAACGGTTCCACGGCACACGCAGCGTTACGGATCGATGCCGCACTGCGCTGCACCCGCCGCGGTGGCGTGATCCCTCGCTGCATGCCCGCCATGGCCACGTTCGCGAACGACCACCGATGCTCCTCACACGGCCCGTGCGCGCTGAGCGCGGCCCCGTGCTCGGGCGTGTTGTACCCCTTGTGCTCGTCGAAGCCGTAGTGCGGATACCGCTCGTGCAGCTGCATCATCAGACGATCTCGCGTCACTTTCGCCAGCACCGACGCCGCCGCAACACACGCCACGGCCCGATCGCCTTTGACGACCGGAACACTCGGCGCCGTCAGACCGGGCACACGGAACCCGTCGATCAGCACGTACCCCGGATGCGGATTCAACCGCGCGATCGCTCGGCGCATGCCCGCAACGTTGGCCGCATGCACGCCGTCCCGGTCGACTTCCTGCGGCGGGATGACGACGACCTCGTACGCGACCGCGCGACGCTTCACCTGCTCGAACACCCGCTCCCGCGCGATCGGCGTCAGCAATTTCGAATCCGTCAGTTCGGGCAGCCGCTGGGCGTCCGAGTGCCGCAACACGCACGCGGCGACCACCAGCGGCCCCGCACACGCGCCACGCCCGGCCTCGTCGACACCGGCAACCGGCCCGAGCCCACGGCGGTCGAGCGCACGTTGCAACCCCCACTTCCCGGAGTCCCGGCGAATGAGCACCCGGTCCGGCCACCAAGGGGCTCTACGGTGTCGAGCCATCACGTCCCACCCTGCGGGTTGTGGTCGCTCACGCCTCCCCACCGAGCGGGCGGCCAGACGATGAGCTGGGCTTTGCCGATGACGTTGTCCACCGGCACGGTACCCCGGACTCCACCGCCGCCCTGGAAGCGCGAGTCAGCCGAATTGTTCCGATTGTCGCCCAACACGAACACATGCCCGTCGGGCACCGTGAACTCCTTGAACGACTGCTGCTTGTGCGGCATACCCGGCGGATAGTAGAGGTACGGCTCGTCCAGCGGTTTGCCGTCCACCAGGACCCGGTTCCGGCTGTCGCAGCAGCGCACCTTCTGTCCGCCGACCGCGATGACGCGCTTGATGAAGTCTCGTTCGTCCGGTGGCGCGAGCCCGATCATCGACCCCAGTTCCTGGAAGAACCCGGCGATCCCGTCGCTGCGCGTGATCTGCATGTCGTTCACCCACGCGGGCGGCCCACGGAACACCACGACGTCGCCCGGCTCGGGGTCGTCGAACAGGTACGCCATCTTGTTCACCAAGACCTTGTCCGGCGTGCACCCGGTGCAACCGTGCAACGTCCGCTCCATCGATCCGGACGGGATCATGTACGGCCGCGCGATGAACTGCTGGATCAGGAACGTCAGCACGATCGCGATCAACAGCAGGATCGGCAGTTCTTTCCAGAACGAGCGCTTTTTCTTGTCCTCGCGCTGCTCTTCCGGCTCCTCCTGCGGCCCCTCGGCGGAAGCTTCGTCGGACACGTCATCACCCACGTCCGCCACATTACGGGAGACGAAGCGCCACCTTCCGTGCGACACCTCGGTGACCGTCGGTTACCACCGTCACCCCGAGCCGGACTGCGGGTTGTAGTCGCTGATGCCGCCCCAGCGGCCCGGCGGCCACACGATGAACTGGGCCTTGCCGATGATGTTCTCCACCGGAACCGTGCCCCGGACGCCCCCGCCGCCCTGCACGCGCGAGTCGCTGGAGTTGTTGCGGTTGTCGCCCATGACGAACACCGCCCCCTCGGGCACGGTGACCTCGGCGAACTCCTGCTGACGCGTGCCTCTGCCCGGCTCGAAGTACAGGTACGGCTCGTCCAGCGGCTTGCCGTCGACGAGCACCCGGTTCTTCGCGTCACAGCACTTGATGGTCTGGCCGCCGACGGCGACGATCCGCTTGACGAAGTCCCGCTCGTCCGGCGCCGCGAGCCCGATCATCGACCCGAGCTCACGGAAGAAACCGGCGATTCCGGTGCTCTCCTCGATCTGCTCGTCCCCCACCCACGGGCCCGGGCCCTTGAACACCACCACGTCACCGGGCTGCGGGTCGGAGAACCGGTAGGTGATCTTGTCCACCAGCACCCGGTCCGGCGTGCAACCCGGGCAGCCGTGCAGCGTCAGCTCCATCGAGCCGGACGGAATCATGTACGGCCGGGCGATGAATGTCTGGATCGCGAACGTCAGGCCGAGGGCCACCACCACGAGGATGGGCAGCTCTTTCCAGAACGACCGTTTGCGCGGCGGCCGGCGGATCCGGTGCGCGCCGCGCTTGGGCCGGGGACCCCACATGGGGTCGTTGAACGTGTAGCTCTGGGCGCGGAGGATTCTCGTCTCGGCTCGAGCGTTGCGGCTCCCCCGACGCGCCAGATTGACCACGCACTCAGATTACGGGAACGAAACGACCCGCGTCAGGAAGCGGACGGAGCCTCTCGACGCTCCTTGATCTTGGCGGCCTTGCCACGCAGGTTGCGCAAGTAGTACAGCTTCGCGCGCCGCACGTCGCCGCGCTTGGCGACCTCGATCTTGGCGATGTTCGGCGAGTGGACCGGGAAGGTGCGCTCCACGCCAACGCCGAACGACATCTTGCGCACCGTGAAGGTCTCGCGGATGCCACCACCGTTGCGGGCCAGCACGACGCCCTCGAAGACCTGCACGCGCTCGCGGTTGCCTTCGATGACGCGGACATGCACCTTGACCGTGTCTCCTGGCCGGAAGCTCGGGATGTCGTCCCGCAGCGACTGAGCTTCCAGCGCGTCCAGGGTGTTCATCGTCTCGTCCGTCCTCGTGCTCGGATTCGTGCTACGGCATGCTCGACCGTTGATGCCGGATGCCTCAGGATTGATTCGGCGCCGCGGCTCGGTGGCCGCGTGCAGCAACCAGCCAAGTATTGCAGACCTGAACCTGCCCGCCGCATCCGGGTGGATCGAGGCGTCAGTCGGCCTGCGCCTCGCCTTCGGCTTTCGTCGCGTGGAACTCGGCAAGCACCGCCCGGTCGTCCTCGTCCAGCTGGTCGGCGAGCCGGGCGATCAGGTCCGGCCGACGGGCGGCCGTGCGGCGCAACGCCTGGTCACGCCGCCAGCGTTCGATACGCGCGTGGTTGCCCGAGCGCAGCACCTCGGGAACGGCAAGACCCCGCCACACCTCGGGCCGGGTGTAACACGGGCCCTCCAGCAAGCCGTCGCTGAACGAGTCCTGCTCGGCCGACACCGGGTTGCCCAGCACTCCGGGTAGCAGCCGCACGACGGCCTCCACCATGACCAACACCGCGGCCTCGCCACCGACCAGCACGTAGTCGCCGATCGACACCTCGTCGACCGGCATCCGGCGCGCGGCGTCCTCGACCACCCGTTGGTCGATCCCCTCGTAGCGGCCGCACGCGAACACCAGGTGCTGCTCCTGCGCGTACTCGCGCGCCATCTCCTGCGTGAACGGCGTACCCGCAGGCGTCGGCACGATGAGCCGTGTCTGCTCGGTACACACCGCGTCCAGGGCTTCACCCCACACCTGCGGCTTCATGACCATGCCCGGCCCGCCGCCGTACGGCGCATCGTCGACCGCGCGGTGCACGTCGTAGGTCCAGTTCCGCAGATCATGAACCCCGAGGCTGATCAGGCCGCGATCCAACGCCCGGCCCAGCAGCGCCGTGCGTAGCGGCTGCAGGTACTCGGGAAAGATCGTCACCACGTCGAGCCGCACGACTAGAACAGTCCTTCCGGCGGGTCCAGCACGACTTTGCCCTGGCTCAGGTCCACCTTCGGCACGATCGCGCGCACGAACGGCACGAGCACCTCGCGGCCTTCGAACTCGACCGCAAGCAGCTCCCCACCCGGCGTGTGCACGACTTCCTTGACCGTGCCGCGCGGTGTGCCGTCGGCCAGCTCGGCCGCGAGCCCGCTCAGTTCGTGGTCGTAGAACTCGTCCTCGTCCTCGGTCGGCGGCAGATCGTCGGTGTCCGCGAGCAGCACGGCGCCCCGCAAGCCCTCGGCGGTCGTCCGGTCCACGACTTCGTCGAACCGGACGAGCAAACGGCTGCCGTGCGGCCGGGCAGACCGCACGGTGAGTTGCCGGGACTTCTTGTCACGGGTGCGCGCCCGCACCACGGCGTCCTCGGCGAACCGCACCTCGGGGACGTCGGTGCGGACATCCACCGCGACCTCCCCGCCGATGCCGTGTGGCTTGGCGACCCGGCCGACGACTACCTCCACGCGACCTCCACGCCAGCGGCAGACGCCTCAGCGATCGGTGTCGACGACGTCGACCCGCACGCCGCGGCCGCCGATCCCGCTCATCACCGTGCGCAGCGCGGTGGCGGTACGGCCACCACGGCCGATGACCTTGCCGAGATCGTCCGGGTTGACGTGCACCTCGAGCGTGCGGCCGCGCCGCGTGGTGATCAGCTCCACCCGGACGTCATCCGGGTTGTCGACGATGCCCCGCACCAAGTGCTCGAGCGAATCGGCGAGGAAGCTCACTCTTTGTCGGCCTTACCCTCGTCGCCGGACTCGGCCTTCGCCTCGGCGGGCTCGTCGGCCTTCTTCGCCTCGTCCTTCTTGGACTCCTTGGCCTTGGCCTCCTTGCCCTTCTTGCCCTCGGCCTTGTCCTTCTTCGCCGACTTCTTCTTGCCCTCGGTGGCGTCCGCCTCCGGGCGGCCGCCCGCCTCCTCGAGAGCCTTGGCGAACAGCTCTTCCTTGGACGGCTTCGGCTCGGCGACCTTCAGCTTGCCTTCCGCACCCGGCAGGCCCTTGAACTTCTGCCAGTCACCGGTGATCTCCAAGATGCGCTGCACCGGCTGGGTCGGCTGCGCGCCGACGCTCAACCAGTACTGGGCCCGCTCGGAGTTCACCTCGATGAAGCTCGGCTCCTCCTTCGGGTGGTACTTACCGATCGTCTCGATGGCCTTGCCATCCCGACGGGTACGCGCGTCGGCTACCACGATCCGGTAGTAGGGGGCACGGATCTTGCCAAGGCGCTGCAGTCTGATCTTGACGGCCACGGGTGTGGGACTCCTCGTTCGTTCGCACTTCGGTTTCGTCGACCGCGCGCGATCCGAGTGGGGGCGGATGCTGCAGTCGCAGGATTCTGGGGCTCCGGGCGCGGTGAGAGGGTCCGGCCGAAGCAGCAAGCAGTCATTCTGCCAGATGGCCCGACCGGCGCTGACAGTACCCACTACACCTGCATCGCACCGAGCGCGGTGAGCAGCAGCGCCAGTGCCGGCAGGAAGTTGTTGACCTGGTGGGCGACGATGCTGCCGAGCAGCCGCCCGGTCACCAGCCGGGCGAGGCCGATCGGGATGGAGATGACGATCAGCAGGGTGGTGCGCAGCGGCTCGAGGTGGCTGGCTGCGAACACGGCGGTGGACAACACGAACGCGGCGACCCTCCCCCAACGCTCCTTGCCCCAGTGCAGCCGCTCGACGGCTCCCCACAGCAAGCCGCGGAAGATGATCTCCTCGCAGATCGGGCCGATCAGCCACAGGTAGAGGAACAACACCACGGCGGCCTGCACGGACAGCGGCGTCTGCTGGATCAGGGTGCCGATCGCCGACCGGGCGTTCTCCTCCCCGACCACCTGGGTCCACACCGCCACGCCGATGGTGGTGACGACCAGGCCGAGCAGGCCGAACCGCAAGCCGGTGCGCACGTCGTCCCAGCGAAACTCCAGCCGCAGGTCGGTGAGCGGGCCGTTGCCACGCACCCGGGTGATCAGGATCGCCACGCCCGCGGCCACCACCGTCGGGGTGATCGTGCCGATCAGAATGTCGCGCATCGGGACCGTCTCACCCGGAGCGCGGCCCTCTCGCAGGATCGCGGACACCAGTGCCGCGGTCGCCAGCAGCACGGCCTCGACCAGCAGGAAAGCCCCGAAGCCCCACCGATGACCTGGCGGCCGCTCCTCCATCTCGGTCACCGGCACGTCCGGATCGACGGTCACCGCACCACCGCGCCGCGCAAGACGCCGCACACCGGACGGCGCAGCACGCCGATGTCCTCCCTCGGGTCCGCGTCGAACGCCAGCAGGTCCGCTTCGCCGCCGTCCACCACACCGGAGTAGCCCAGCCACTCGCGCGCCCGCCACGACGCGGCACCGATCGCCTCGGTGGCGCTCAGCCCGGCGGCGTGCAGCAGCTCGATCTCGTCGACGATCCTGCCGTGCTTGACGACGCTGCCCGCGTCCGTCCCGGCGTAGATCTGGATGCCCGCATCGATGGCCGCCGCGATGACCTCCGGGTTCCTGCGGTGCAGGTCCAGCATGTGCTGCGCGTAGACCGGATACTTCACCGCCTGCGCGGCGATGTCCGGGAAGTTGGCGATGTTGGTCAGCGTCGGCACCAACGGGACGTCGCGCCGCACCATCTCGTCGATCGTCTCGTCGGTCAGCCCGGTGCCGTGCTCGATGCAGTCCACGCCCGCGGCCAGCAACCCGGGCAACGCGGCTTCGCCGAACACGTGCGCGGTGACTTTGCCGCCCGCCTCGTGCGCGACCTTGATCGCCTGGTCCAGCACATCATCCGGCCACAACGGCGCCAGATCCCCGATCTCCCGGTCGATCCAGTCGCCGACCAGCTTGACCCAGCCGTCGCCGTAGGCGACCTGCTCGGCGACGACCTCGGGAAGCTGTTCCGGTTCGTCCAGGTCGACGGCGAACCCACGCAGGTAACGCTTCGGCCTGGCCAGGTGCCTGCCTGCGCGGATGATGCGCGGCAGATCCGCCCTGCCTTGCAGCTCGCGGGTGTCGATCGGGGCTCCGCAGTCCCGGATCAGGAAGACGCCTGCGTCGCGCTCGACGATCGCCTGCTGTTCCGCCTCGGCCAGGTCGTCCAGCGGCCCACCAGGGCCGATACCGATGTGGCAGTGTGCGTCGACCAGCCCCGGCAGGATCCACACGTCGGTGGCGACCGTGCGGGCCCCGGGCACCTCGGTGAACGAGATGCGGCCATCGGTGACCCAGATGTCGCGCTTGTGGCCCTCGGGCAGTACGACACCGGACAGGTGCAACGGCGGCAGCGACGACGTCATCGGCACGCCCCCCGGTCAGTTCTCGTCGGTCTTCTTCGGCAACTTGAGCTTGCTCGGGTCGAATCCCGGCGGCAGGTCGTTCATGCCACCCAGCTTCGACAGGTCCGGCATGCCTCCCGGCATCCCACCGGGCATCGGCGGCATGCCGCCGGGCAGACCGGGGAAACCGCCGCGCATCCTGGGCTGCGTGGCCCCCTTCTTCTTGCCCTTCTTGCCTTTCTTGCCCTTGCGGGTCTTGCTCACCCGCTTGCCGCCCATGCCGAACCCGCCGGCCATCTGCTGCATCATCTTGCGGGCTTCGAAGAACCGGTTGACCAGGTCGTTGACCTCACGCACCTGCACGCCGGACCCTTTGGCGATACGCAGCCTGCGCGAGGCGTTGATGATCTTCGGGTTGGCCCGCTCCGCGGGCGTCATGCCGCGGATGATCGCCTGCACCCGGTCCAGGTGCTTGTCGTCGATCGCGGCCAGCTGATCCTTCATCTGGCCGGCGCCGGGCAGCATGCCGAGCAGGTTGGCGATCGGCCCCATCTTGCGCACCGCGAGCATCTGCTCGAGGAAGTCCTCCAGCGTGAGCTCGCCCGCGGTCATCTTGGCCGCGGCTTCCTCGGCCTGCTGCTGGTCGAAGGCCTTCTCCGCCTGCTCGATCAGCGTGAGCATGTCGCCCATGCCGAGGATGCGCGAGGCCATCCGGTCCGGGTGGAACGCGTCGAAGTCCTCGAGTTTCTCGCCGTTGGAGGCGAACAGGATCGGCTGGCCGGTGACCTCCCGGACGCTCAGCGCGGCACCACCGCGGGCGTCACCGTCCAGCTTGGTGAGCACGACACCGGTGAAGCCGACACCGTCCCGGAACGCCTCGGCCGTGGTGACCGCGTCCTGACCGATCATCGCGTCGACCACGAACAACGTCTCGTCGGGCTGCACCCGGTCACGGATGTCCGCGGCCTGCTTCATCAGCTCTTCGTCGATGCCGAGCCGGCCCGCGGTGTCGACGATGACCACGTCGTGCTGCCCGCGGCGGGCCTCGTCGATGCTGCGCGCGGCGACGTCGACCGGATCACCGACACCGTTGCCCGGCTCGGGCGCGAAGACCGCGACACCGGCCCGCTCACCGACCACCTGCAGCTGGGTGACCGCGTTCGGCCGCTGCAGGTCACAGGCCACCAGCAGCGGCGAGTGTCCCTGCTTGCGCAGCCACATCGCGAGCTTGCCCGCCAGGGTGGTCTTACCGGAGCCCTGCAGACCGGCGAGCATGATCACCGTCGGCGGGTTCTTGGCCAGGTTCAGCCTGCGCGTCTCGCCACCGAGGATCGCGACGAGTTCCTCGTTGACGATCTTGATGACCTGCTGGGCCGGATTGAGGGCCTGGTGCACCTCGGCGCCTTTGGCCCGCTCCTTGATGCGCGAGATGAACGTGCGCACCACCGGCAGCGCGACGTCCGCCTCGAGCAGCGCGATACGGATCTCGCGGGCGGTCGCGTCGATGTCGGCATCGGTCAGCTTGCCCCGGCTACGCAGGTTCTGCAGGACGGAGGTAAGCCGGTCGGAGAGGGTGTCGAACACGGGTGTGTACTCCAGCGGTCGTTGGTGACGGGCATAACGGCCCAACCGCAACGGTATCAACACCGCGGGTGCGCCCGACCTGCGCGCACACGGTCTCAGCGCGCTGCGGCCAGGACGGCTCGCTCCACCGAACGGCGCCATGCGGCATCTCGCGGGTTGCCCGCCGTGGAACGCAGCGCGAAGGCGTCCACGCACGACGCCCCGAACGTCGCCACCCTGGCCCAGCTGACGCTCGCGCCCGCCGTACGCAGCGCGCTGGCCACCCGGTGCAGCAGCCCGATGCGGTTGGCCGCCCGGAGCTCGAGCAACGCGACGTCGGCCCCTTCCGCCTCGTCGTCGAACCACAGCACGGTCGGCTCCACCCGGTCCGTGCCGGAGTCGTAGTCGCGTTCCTTGACGGCGAGCTGCTCGGCCAGCGGAAGACGGCCGGTGACGGCCCGGACGATCTTCTCCCGTAGCAACGCGGCATCCGGCGGAGTCCCGAAACGCGGCGACGCGTGCAGCACAGCGACCGCGACGCCACTGTCCTCCAACTGCGTGGCCGCGCCGACCTCGAGCGACGACAAAGCCAGCGCTCCCGCCACCGGCGCGAGCAACGACACGTCGCGAGGGGCGGCGACCGTCACCGTGGCGACCGGGCCGTCGGAGGACACCAGCACCTCCGGTCGGCCGGATTCGCCTGCCCGCTTGGCCAGCGTCTGCTGATCGGGAGTGAGCGGATCGGGCCCGGCGGGCTCGTCACCGCGGATCAGTTCGCGGCAGCGGGCGACGAGCTCCCCGACCAGCCTGGCCTTCCACGGCGTCCACACCCCCGGCCCGGTGGCCAGCGAGTCCGCCTCGGTCAGCGCGTGCAGAAGATCGAGCAGCAGCGCGCTGCCGCCGATGGTGTCGACCACCCGTCGCACGGTCTCCAGCTCGGTGATGTCTCTGCGCGTCGCCACGTGCGGAAGGAGCAGGTGGTGCCGCACCATCCCGGTGACGATGTCGACATCGGGAGCGGACAGGCCGAGCCGTTCCGCCATGTGGCGGGCGATCTCGGCGCCGATCACCGAGTGATCCGCGCCGCGGCCTTTGCCGATGTCGTGCAGCAGCGCCCCGATCAACAGCAGATCCGGCCGGGGCACCCTGGTCGTCAGTTTCGACGCCTCGACGCAGGTCTGCACCAGGTGCCGGTCGACGCACCAGCTGTGCACGGGCTCGGCCGGGGGCAGGTCACGCACCGCTCCCCACTCGGGCAGCAGACGGGTCCACAAACCCAAGTTGTCCAGCGCCTCGACCGCGTCGAGGAGCCCCTCGCCCGAACCTAACAGTGAAACCAGTTCGCTGCGCGCCTGAGCGGGCCACGGTTGTCGGAGTTCGGGAGCCGAGTCCGCCAGGGTCCGCAGCGTGCCGTGTGCGACGGGCTTGCCCGTGCGAGCGGCGGCTGATGCCACCCGTAGCAACAACGCCGGATCCTTGCCCGGGGCCGCGCCACGCGCCAGCGCGACCTCGCTCCCGTGCAGCACGACGCCCTCGGCGAGGGGCTGACGACGCTGCCGGCCACCCGGACGTTCCGCGGTCCGCAGCGCCACGTCGAGCGTGTAGCGGACCGCGCGGGCACCGGCATAGAGCTGCTTGAGCAAGGCGGACCGATCGCCGAACCCCAAGTCACCGGCGATCTTGTCCGCCTGCTCCGCGCCGAGCACGTCCCGGTTGCGGCGCAGTTCGAGGCGCAGTTCCGTGCGGATGTCCAGCATCAGGCGCTTGACCTGCGCCAATTCGCCGTCGAGCCGATCGGTCAGTTGAGCGACCGACAACGCCTCCAGCACGGCGATGTCCCGCAACCCGCCGCCTGCGTGTTTCAGATCCGGTTCGGCGGACTGCGCGATCTGCCCGCTGCGTCGCCACCGCTCGCGCACCGCCGCAGCCAGGTCCGCGAAGCGCTGCCTGACCACCCGCTGCCACTGCTGCTTGGCCGAGGCGGCCAGCCCGGCGGCCAGCTGCTCGTCACCGGCGATCACCCGCAACTCGAGCAGCCCCATGGCGGTGCGGAGATCGTCGCGGGCAACCGACAACGCCTCGGCAGCGGTCCGCACCGCGTGGTCGAGGCCGACCTTGGCGTCCCACAACGGGTACCACAGCGCCTGGGCGACGCGGTCCAGCTCCGCCGTGGCGACGGTGCCGTCGTGCAACAGCACCAGGTCGAGGTCGGAGTACGGCACCAGCTCGCGCCTGCCCAGGCCGCCGACGGCGACCAGTGCGACACCACCGGGTCCGTCCGGGGTGCCGACACCGGCCGCCGCCGCTGCCTTGCTCAGCCAGAATTCGTACAGCTCGACCAGTGCGGCACGCAGCTCGCCCGCCACCAGCCGGCCATGGCGCCTGCCCAGCAGCCGTTCGGCCGCCGCGACCAGCTCGCCGGCGTCCACGTGCGGCGATTACAGCGCGTCCGCGCCACGCTCGCCGGTGCGGACCCGGATGACCTGCTCCACCGGCGTGACCCACACCTTGCCGTCGCCGATCTTGCCGGTCTGCGCCGCGCGCACGATGGCGTCGACGACCTTCTCCGCGCTCGCCTCGTCGGTGAGCACCTCGACCCGCAGCTTCGCCACGAAGTCCACGGCGTACTCGGCACCCCGGTAGACCTCGGTGTGCCCCTTCTGCCTGCCGTAGCCCTGCGCCTCGGAGACCGTCATGCCCAGCACACCGAGCTGCTCGAGCGCGGAGCGGACCTCGTCCAGGGTGAACGGCTTGATGATGGCGGTGATCAGCTTCATGCCGTGCTCTCCTCCAGCTTCTTGCTCGCCGCGGCGATCGACGAGCCACCCGACCGACCACCCCGGCCGATCCCCAGCTCATAACCGACCTCGGCGTGCTCGGCCTCGTCGATGCCGGAGACCTCGACGTCCTCGTCCACCCGGAAGCCGATGGTCTTCTGGATGGCGAAACCGATGACGAGCGCGGCCACCAGCGAGTAGACCGTGACCCCGAGCGCCCCGGCGATCTGCGGCCAGATCTGACCGGCCCCACCGCCGTAGAACAGGGCGTCCACGCCGTCCGGGGTGACCCGGGCGGTGGACAGGAACCCGAGGCTGACGGTGCCGATCCACCCGCCGACGAAGTGAATACCGACCACGTCGAGCGCGTCGTCGTAGCCCAGCTTGTACTTCAGCGCGACCGCCAGCGGGCAGATCAGGCCGGCGAGCCCGCCGATGGCCAGTGCGCCCCACGTGTCGACGTAGGCGCACGACGGCGTGATGGCCACCAGACCGGCCACGATACCCGAAGCGGCACCCAGGCTGGTCGGCTTGCCGTCGCGCAGCCGCTCCACCAGCAGCCAGCCGAGCATGGCCGCACACGTGGCGGTCACCGTGTTGACGAACGCGACACCGGCGACGCCGTCGGCGGCGTACGCGGAGCCGGCGTTGAAGCCGAACCATCCGAACCACAGCAGGCCGGCGCCCAACATCACGAACGGCAGGTTGTGCGGCTTCATCGGCTCCTTCGGCCAGCCCTTGCGCTTGCCGAGCACGATCGCCAGCGCCAGGGCGGCCGCACCGGAGTTGATGTGCACCGCGGTACCACCGGCGAAGTCCAGCGCCCCCATCTCGCCGATCCAGCCGCCGTCACCCCACACCCAGTGCGCGACCGGGAAGTAGACCAGCGTGGCCCACAGGCCGGCGAACAGCAGCCACGGGCCGAACCGCGCACGGTCGGCGATCGCACCCGCGATCAGCGCCACCGTGATGATGGCGAACATCGCCTGGAAGGCCACGTCCACCGTGCCGCCGGTCGGGTCGGCCTCCGGATCGAAGTCGAGCAGGCCGGTGATCCCCAGCAGGTCGTTCGACCATCCGAACAGCCCGCCGACGTCGTCGCCGTAGGCCAGGCCGTACCCGTAGAGCACCCACAACACGCCGATCAGCCCGATGGCGCCGAAGCACATCATCATGATGTTGAGCACGCTCTTCGAGCGGACCATGCCGCCGTAGAAGAACGCCAGGCCTGGCGTCATCAGCAGCACCAGCGCTGCGCTGGTGAGCAACCAGGCGGTGTTTCCTTCCATGGTGTCTCCTCGCGACACTCGCGTACCGGACAATGGCCGTCAGCATGCGAGGTCGGTGTTGCGCCTGAACGCATCGACGATTTCTCGCGTGTGAACCACGGGCGGCATGCTGTTACGACCAGGTTTCGTGCGTGCTCGCACCACCGCCGAACAGGTGACCGGGAGGGCGTCATCAGCGAGATCCAGCCGGCCTCGATCGTGGTGGACCACCAGTGGCTGCGCGCCCAGCTGGACCTCGCGCGACGGCTCTACGGGCAGGCTCCCGAGCGGGTCCTGGGGACGGTGTGGTGGTACTCGGTGTCGTCGGTGTTGCTGGCGCAACCGCTCGAGCGGCTGTTCAACGGTGTTCCGGTCGATCCGTCGCTGGAGGCGATGACCTTGCGGATCCTGCCGGACGGTCGGTTCGTCGAGGCCTCCTCGCACCGGCCGTTGGCGGGTGGCGTCGGAGAGTTCGGCCGGCGGTTGCATGCCGTGTTCGGCGCTGTCACGAAGACCGTGGCCGCTGTCTCCGGGGCCGGTGAACCTGCACTGTGGGCCATCGCGACCGATTCGGTGGCCAACAGGTTGTTGTCCGCCGGGCAAGCTGCTGCTGATCAGGAGCGGGCCGTGCGGCTGGCGGCAGAGGTGGCCGAGGCTGTCGGACCGGAGTTGCCGAGGCCGCGCTTCGCCGAGGTCGGGCCGCATCTGGTGGTCCGTCGCGCATCGTGTTGCCTGATCGATCGCACCCCGGTCGGGACGACGTGCGCCTCGTGCCCGAACCAGCACCCTGATGAGCGAGCGCGGCGCATCCGCCGGCTGCTGGGCTGATGGGTCAGACGTCGGCCCGGAGGTGCGCCCCGACCTCGCGCATACCTGCCAGCACGGCGTCGCGGTGTGGGTCGTTCGGGCCGTCGGGCGTCCAGTTCACCAGCACCGCGTAGGCCACGGTGCGCCGTGGACCGTGAACGAGGCCGACATCTGCTCGGATGCCGTCGTCCGTGCCGGTTTTGTTGATCAAGCGGACGCCACGGTCCGGGCGCTGATGCGCCAGTGGGTCGAGCCCGAACGCCGACCCGACCATCGACAGGTCCGTGCCGAGCTCGAGCCACTCGAGCACCCGAGCAGCCGCGCGGAGGTCACCGGTGTGCAGCACGCGCATCAACTGGGTGAGCTCGGCCGCCGTGCCGGTCGAGAGCGTCGGTGGATCGCTCGGCCGTCGGATGTCCCGCACCTGGTCGTGCAGGGCGGTGTCGGTGAGGCCCAGGCGCTTCGGCCACTCCTGGACTGCTGTGAGCCCCACGAGGTCGAGCAGCACGTTGGTGGCCAGGTTGTCGCTGACCGCGCCGACGAGGGCGGCCGCGTCCACCACCGGCAGGAGGTCGGTCGCCAAGTGCTGCCACAGACCCGAATCCGCCACCGGCTCCACGGCGCGCCGGTCGAGCAGATGGTGCGGCGGCAGCTGACCCGACACGAGCCGGTCGGCCACCTCGAGCAGCAGGAAGAGTTTGCCCACACTGGCCGTGGCCAGCCTGCGGTGTTCGCCGCGCCCGGCCAACCGCCGGCCTGAGACGACGTCGACCACGCTGATTCCCCAGGTGGCGCGCCCCGCTGTCGGCAGGGATGACATGAATGCGTCATTCACGACGTCAGATTGCCACCGTCGCTCGATCAGACGCTGAATCGAAGGCCCATCCATGCGAACATATGTTCGATGACTGCTTCCATCCTGCACGCCGATCTCGACGCGTTCTTCGCTTCCGTCGAACAACGCGACGACCCCCGCCTGCGCGATCGCCCGGTGATCGTCGGAGGGGGTGTCGTGCTGGCCGCCAGCTACGAGGCACGCGCGTGCGGGGTGCACGGAGGGATGGGCGGCAGGCAGGCGAAGCGGCTGTGTCCCGACGCCGTCGTGGTTCCGCCTCGCATGCAGGCCTATGTCGATGCGAGCAAGGCCGTGTTCGACGTGTTTCGGGACATCACCCCGGTGGTCGAAGGCATTTCCATCGACGAGGCGTTCCTGGATGTCAGCGGGCTGGCCAGGGTGGCGGGGCGGCCGCGGGACATCGCCCAGCGTCTGCGAGCGGAGGTGCGCCGCCGAGTGGGGCTGCCGATCACGGTGGGCGTCGCCCGCACCAAGTCGTTGGCGAAGGTGGCCAGCGCGGAGGCGAAACCCGACGGCTTGTTGGTGGTCGAGCCGGGCGAGGAAGAGGCGTTCCTGCACCCGCTGCCGGTCGAACGGTTGTGGGGCGTCGGTCCGGTAACTGCGGAGAAGCTGCGCGGCATGGGAATCACGACGATCGGCGACCTGCACCGGGCGTCGCGGACAGCACTGAAACACCAGGTCGGCGTGGCGGTGGGTGACAAGTTGCACGCCCTGGCCGGTAACCGTGACCCGCGGCGAGTCGTGACGCGGCGCAGGCGGGGGTCGATCGGATCGCAGCGGGCACTCGGACGCCGCACCCGATCGCCGGACGAGCTGGACGCGATCCTCGTCGGACTGGTCGACCGGGTCGGCAGACGGATGCGCGCGGCGGGCCGGACGGGGCGCACGGTCGTACTCCGGCTGCGCTTCGGCGACTTCACCCGCGCGACGAGGTCGCGGACCCTGCCGATCTCGACCGCGCACGGCGAAACGCTGCTGACGGTGCTGCGCGGGCTGCTGGCCGAGGCGATGCCGATGATCGTGGATCGCGGCATCACGCTGCTGGGCATCACCGTCGCCAACCTCGACGGGGGCAGCGGCAGGCAACTGGAACTGCCGCTGTTTCCCGGCTCGGACGGATCGGTGGACGAGGCGATGGATCAGATCTGGCAGAAGTACGGCAAGGAGTCGCTGACCCGCGGGGTTCTCGTCGGCCGAAGTCCGGGTATCGAAATGCCGACCCTTGCAGATGGGTAAAGAGTGCTGGCGTCGAATATCGGGTATTGCGGTGATCACATAAGGTGTCCCCCGCATCTGTGCGGCAAGAGGGAGGCATGACGTGAGCGATACGGCGGCATCCACGGAGCGAGGGCCGGGCGGCCAGCCTCCGCTCAAGCGGGTCATGGGCACCAAGCTGCTCCTGCTGTTCATCGTCGGCGACATCCTGGGTACCGGGGTGTACGCACTGACCGGCGATGTGGCCGCCGAGGTCGGCGGCGCGGCCTGGGCCCCGTTCCTGGTGGCGTTCATCGTGGCGACACTGACCGCGTTCGCCTACATGGAGCTGGTCACCAAGTACCCGCAGGCGGCGGGTGCAGCGCTGTACACCCACAAGGCGTTCGGCATCCACTTCGTGACGTTCCTGGTGGCCTTCGCCGTGATGTCCTCCGGCATCACGTCGGCGTCCACCGCGTCCCGGTCGTTCGCGGCGAACCTGGCCGAAGGCGTCGGCCTCGACTGGGGCGACACCGGCATCATGTTTCTCGCGCTCGGCTTCATGACGCTCGTCGCGCTGATCAACCTGCGCGGCGTCGGCGAGAGCGTGAAGTTCAACGTCTTCCTGACCTTGGTCGAGCTGCTCGGTCTGCTGGCCGTCATCGTCATCGGCTTCATCGCCATCGGCGGTGGGAACGCCGACTTCAGCCGCGTCACGGTGTTCGACACCGCCGACGACAAGTCGGCGTTCATCGCCGTTACGGCGGCGACCACGCTGGCCTTCTTCGCCATGGTCGGCTTCGAGGACTCGGTGAACATGGCCGAGGAGACCAAGGACCCGGTGCGGATCTTCCCGAAGATCATGCTCGGCGGTCTGAGCATCACCGGCGTCATCTACATCCTGGTGTCCATCGCGGCGGTCGCCGTGGTGCCGGTCGGCGAGCTGGCCGCCAGTGACACGCCGCTGCTCGAGGTGGTCCGGGCGGGTGCGCCTGACCTGCCGATCGAGGACATCTTCCCGTTCATGACGATGTTCGCGGTGGCCAACTCGGCGCTGATCAACATGCTGATGGCCAGCCGGTTGCTGTACGGCATGGCGAAGAAGCGGGTGCTGCCCAGGCCGCTGGCCACCGTGCACCCGTTCCGCCGTACCCCGTGGATCAGCATCATCTTCACCACGCTGATCGCGTTCGCCCTGATCATCGTGGTGACCGGTGTGCTCACCGACGACCCGGCGACGCCGGAGGACGAAGCGGGCGACGTCCTCTCGCTGCTGGGCGGCACGACGTCGCTGCTGCTGCTGGGCGTGTTCACCGTGGTCAACATCGCCGTGCTGGTGCTCCGCCGCAAGCCGGTGAAGCACAAGCACTTCAAGGCGCCGACGTTCATCCCGGTGCTCGGCGCGCTGGCCTGCGCCTTTCTGGTCGGGCCGTGGACCGAGCGCAACCCGGACGAGTACCTGGTGGCCGCAGGCATGATCGGCCTCGGCATCGTGCTGTGGGCACTGACGTGGTTGTTCGACCCGCAGTCGCGGGGCGCCCAGGCCAGCGCCTTCGATGACGAGGAGGAGGAACGGCTCGCGGTCGAAGGTGGTCGCGGCGAGGAGTAGCCGGACTTCGTGGCTCGGTGGGACGAGGGAGCTCGTCCCACCGAGCTTCTTTGTGACCTGGATGGGGCACTGCGACGCCGCGGGGGAAGGCAACGGCGCACCCGCTCTGCAGCAGTACGACGGTGCAGCGGGACACACCCGCTCTGCAGCGGCGCGGCGGCAGCGCAGCGGGACACCGCCCTGCAGCGGTGCAGCGGGCCAGCAGCGCATCGGAATCGCCGAAATTCACAGAATGCGCCGGCGATTGTCGCTTCGCGGCGGCTGAAGGGCGACGATGTGCCGGCCGGGAGCCGGCCGAGCCGCATCAGCGGTGTTCGCATGGTCCGACGAGACCGGGCACAAAGTGCCCACATCGGGAGGCAGCTCTCCACAGAGGCCGCCCCTCGCGACGCACGAAGGCACGCGCCCGCACCAGCGCAGCGCGCCGCCCGTCGGTCGAGCAGCGCATCGCTGGTAACGCCGCTGGTCAGTCGAGCAGTGCGTCACTGATAGCTCCGCGCGCCGGGCTGCGCGTAATAGCGCCGCTCGTCAGTCGAAGAGCGCGTCCCTGATAGCGCCGCTCGCCGATTGACCAGAACGCCGCCGGTCAGTTGAGCAGCGCGTCGACGAAGGCTTCCGGCTCGAAGGGGGCCAGGTCGTCAGGTCCTTCCCCGAGGCCGACCAGCTTCACCGGCACCCCGAGCTCGCGCTGGACCTGGAACACGATGCCACCCTTGGCCGTGCCGTCGAGCTTGGTGAGCACGATGCCGGTGACGTCCACGACCTCACGGAACGCCCGCGCCTGGGTCAGTCCGTTCTGGCCGGTGGTGGCGTCCAGCACCAGCAGCACCTCGTCGACCTTCGCCTGCTTCTCCACGACACGCTTGACCTTGCCGAGCTCGTCCATCAGCGTCGACTTGGTGTGCAGGCGGCCTGCGGTGTCGATCAACACCGCGTCCACGCCGCTGTCGATGCCGCGCTTGACCGCGTCGAACGCCACCGCGGCGGGGTCCGCACCCTCCTTGCCGCGCACGACCTCGGCGCCGACCCGCTCGGACCACGTCTGCAACTGATCGGCGGCAGCCGCACGGAACGTGTCAGCCGCACCGAGCAGGACGCGGTGCTGCTGCGCGACGAGCACGCGCGCGAGCTTGCCGGTCGTGGTCGTCTTGCCGGTGCCGTTCACGCCGGCGACCAGCACCACCGCCGGATGCTTCTTCCCGTCCACCTCGTGCGGCAAGGCCCGGACGGCCCTCTCCGCCTGGGGGTTCAGCGCGTCGATGAGCACCTCGCGCAACAGGGCGCGCGCCTGATCGGCCGTCCGGACACCGCGACTGACCAGCTCGGTGCGCAGTCGTTCGACGATCTCCGTGGTGGTCGCCGCGCCGAGGTCGGCGACCAGCAGGGTGTCCTCGACGTCCTGCCACGAATCCTCGTCCAGGTCGCCCGCGCCCAGCAGGCCCAGCAGGCTCTGGCCGAACGCCGACCGGGACTTCGCCAGCCGTCCGCGCAGCCGCTCGATGCGTCCCGCGGCCGGTGCGGGCTCCTCGGTCGAAACCGGGGCCTGTGCCGGCTGAGCCTCCGGGGCTGCCGGCCCGGCTTTCGCGGCCGGCTCCGGCTCGGCTTCGACCGCGGCAGGACCGGCGTCGCGCTCCTCCGTCTTGGCCGGGGCCTCCGCCGAGGCCTCCGTCTTGCTCGGAGCCGCTGCACTTCCCTCAGCGGCGGGGGCCTCGGTACCCTCCGGCAGCTTGACGTCGACGATCCCGCGGCGAAGGCTGTCGCGCGGCACCGAGGCGTCGTCTCCCACGCCGGGTTGGCCGTCGACCTCCGTGCGTTCGCCGGCGGGGTGCTCCGGTGGCTGGTGCTCCTTCACGCCACCGGGCGCCAGCGCGATGCCACCGCCCGCGGTGTATCTGCCGCCGGCCGGCTTCTCCTCCTTCGCCGAACGTTCCTCGGCGAGGCGGATCTTGCGGCGGCGGGAAAGCGTGAGCCCCGCGACCAGCGCCACGGTCAGCAGCACAACGACGACGAGGATGACCCAGAACCACACGTTGTCCGTCACGCTCGTCATCCTCGCATCCGCGCCGACCACCATCGTCGCAGGGCAGGCGCTCGACGGGTTACGCTGACGCCTTCTCCGCAGACCGCAGCCGCTGCGAGATCACCCGCGTGATGCCGTCGTTGGCCATGCTCACGCCGTACAGCGCGTCCGCGATCTCCATCGTCGGCTTCTGGTGCGTGATCACGATCAGCTGCGAGGTCTCCCGCAACTGCTCGAGCAAGCCGATCAGCCGCCGCATGTTGGTGTCGTCCAGCGCCGCCTCGACCTCGTCGAGCACGTAGAACGGCGACGGCCGCGCGCGGAAGATCGCCACCAGCATGGCGACCGCCACCAGCGACTTCTCGCCACCGGACAGCAGCGACAGCCGCTTGACCTTCTTGCCCGGCGGCCGCGCCTCGACGTCGACCCCGGTGGTCAGCATGTCGTCCGGGTCGGTGAGCACCATCCGGCCTTCACCACCGGGGAACAGCGTGCCGAACACCGTCTCGAACTCACGCGCCACGTCGTGATACGCCGAGGTGAAGACCTCGAGGATCTTGTCGTCCACCTCTTCGATCACCGACAGCAGATCCCTGCGCGTGGCCTTCAGGTCCTCCAGCTGCGTGGACAGGAACTTGTAGCGCTCCTCCAGCGCGGCGAACTCCTCCAGCGCGAGCGGGTTGACCTTGCCGAGCAGGGCCAGGTCGCGCTCGGCGCGCTTGGCGCGGCGCTCCTCGGTCGCCCGGTCGAACGGGATCGGTTGCGGCTCGGCAACCTCTTCCCCGCGCTCCTTGGCGGCCTCGTACTCGGCCATCTCCGCCGGGCTGGGCGGCACCGGCTGATCCGGTCCGTACTCGGCGACCAGATCGTCGAGCCCGATGCCGAATTCCTCGGCGATGCGTGCTTCCAGCTGCTCCAGCCGCATCCGCTGCTCGGCGCGCGCCAATTCGTCGCGGTGCACCGCATCGGTCAGTTTCTCCAGCTGGCCGGTCAGCTCGCGCACGCTCGTCCGGACGCCGGCCAGCATCGCCTCGCGTTCCTCGCGGGCCTGCTGTAGCGCATCTCGTTCGGCGGCGGCCCGGCGCAGCGACACCTCGATGCGTTCGAGAGCGATCTCGCCGCCGTCGACGACCGCAGCGGCGATCTCGGCACCACGCCGGCGCGCCACCCGGGCCCGCTCGGCACGTTCCCGCGCCTGACGCTCGGCCTCCGCGGCACGACGCAAGCTTTCCGCCTTGCCCGCGATCTGGCGAGCCCGCTCCTCGGCCGTGCGCAGCGCCAGCCGGGCCTCGACCTCCTGCTGGCGGACCTCCGCCAGCGCTGCGGCGATCTCGTCGCGCTCGGAGGTGTCGGGCTCCTCGTCGATCGGATCCTCGCTCACCGCGGCCAGCCGTTGTTCCAGCTCGGCCAGCTTGGCCACCGCCTCCTCGCGGCTGGCCTCGACCTTCGCGCGCTGTGTCCGCAACCGCTCGACCTCGGCCTCGGCATTGCGCAACGCCTGCTGCAACCGGTTCAACCGCTCGGAGAACCGGGCCTTGGCCACCTTGACCTCGCCGACCGCCTCACGCGCCTTGGCCACCTCGGCCTTGCGCTGCTGCTGCTCGGCGCGCGCACCCTCCAACTCCGCCGCGGTGCGCTGCAGGCGTCGCTCGGCGGCGAGCAGCTTGTCCTGGGCGGCGTCGACGGCGGCCTGCACCTCGATGACCGACTCGGTGGACGCCTTCGACCCGCCTGCGGCCCAGTGCGCCCCGAAAACGTCGCCTTCGGTGGTCACGGCGCGCAGCTCGGGATGCTCGCTCACCAGCGCCATCGCCGAGACCAAACCCTCCACGACGGCGACATCGTGCAGCGCGGCACGCACAGCGGACTGCAGCCGTTCCGGCGCCTGTACCACGTCCACCGCCCACCGCGCGCCGGACGGCAACGACGGCCGACCCGGCAAGCCGGAATCGTCCGCACCGCCCAGCAAGATGCCCGCGCGGCCGGAGTCGTGCGTCTTCAGGTACTCCAACGCGGACACCGCGTCCTCGCCTGCCTGCACCGCCACCGCATCCGCGACCGGGCCCAACGCTGCGGCGATCGCCGCTTCGAAGCCTGGCTCGACGGTCAGCAACGCCGCCACCGAACCCAGTACGCCGGGAAGTTCGTCGCCTGCCTTCAACAGCGCCCCGACGCCGTCCTTGCGGCGTAGCCCGCGCGACAGCGCCTCCACAGTGGCCCGGTGCGTCGCGATTTCCTTCTCCGTGGCGCGCTCGGCGGCGATCAGCTCTTCGACGCGCTGTTTGGCGGCGTCGTTGGCGCGCATGCACTGCTCGAGTCGCTCAGCGGCCTCCGCCCCGTCCACATCGGAGTCGCCACCCTCCGCCTTGGCCAGTTCCAGCTCCTCGGCGGCCTGTTCGGCGCGTGCCACCGCCTCGTCGATGCCCGCGGTCAACCGCTCGATCTCCTCCGCGGTGGCACCGGTCTTGCTGCGCAGCGCCTCGACCTGGCCGGTCAGCTTGGCGACGCCCTCGCGCCGATCCGCCACCGCGCGCACCGCGGCCATGTGCGCTCGTTCGGCGGCCTGCAGCGCCTGCTCGAGTTCCTCGCGATGCGTGATGGCTTCGGACAACGTGGCACGAGCCGCTTCCACGGCGGCGTTGAGCTCGAGCTCCTTCTCCTCCGCCTGCTCGGCCTCGGCCAGCAGTTCCTCGGGGTCGCGGCCGCTCGAGCCGTCGTCGATCTCGGTCGACAAATGCCGCTTACGCTCCAGTGCCAGCCGGACGGTCCCGCGCAGCCGCTCGGCCAGGGCGCTGAGCTTGTACCACGTGTCCTTCGCCGCGGCCAGTCGTGGCTCGTCCTCGGCGAGCGCCTCGGCCAGCTCGGCCTCACGCCGGGAGGCGACCTGCAGCTGTTGCTCGACCTCGGCGCGCTGCCTGCGGATCCGCTCCTCGTCGGCCTGCTCCTTGGCCAGCGCCTCGCGCTGGGTGACCAGGTCGTGCGCGTACAGCCGCAGCCGCGCGTCCCGCAGCTCGGCCTGCACCGCCTGCGCCTTCCGCGCGATCTCAGCCTGCTTGCCCAGCGGTTTGAGCTGGCGGCGCAGTTCCGCGGTGAGGTCATTCAGGCGGTTCAGGTTCGCCTGCATCGCGTCCAGCTTGCGCAGCGCCTTCTCCTTGCGCTTGCGATGCTTGAGCACGCCCGCGGCTTCCTCGATGAACGCGCGCCGCTCCTCCGGCTTGGCCTGCAGAATCTCGCTGAGCTGCCCCTGGCCGACGATCACGTGCATCTCGCGGCCGATACCGGAGTCCGACAGCAGCTCCTGCACGTCCAGCAGCCGACAGCTCGAGCCGTTGATCTCGTACTCGCTGGCGCCGTCGCGGAACATCCGCCGGGTGATCGAGACCTCGGTGTAGTCGATCGGCAGGGCGCCGTCGGAGTTGTCGATGGTCAACGTGACCTCGGCGCGGCCGAGCGGGGGCCGTCCCGCGGTGCCGGCGAAGATGACGTCCTCCATCTTGCCGCCGCGCAGGTCCTTGGCGCCCTGCGTGCCCATCACCCAGCGCAGGGCGTCCTGCACGTTGGACTTGCCCGAGCCGTTCGGGCCGACCACACACGTGATGCCCGGCTCGAAGCGCAGCGTGGTAGCCGAAGCGAAGGACTTGAAGCCCTTCAGCGTCAGGCTTTTCAGGTGCACGAGCTGCGGCCCCTTCATCGTGTGCCGGTTCGCGCACCGGCGAACGTGTCAACGTGGCCGGGGCGACCTCAACTGCGGAATGGTACCTGCGGGTTCTCCGGCAGAACGAACCGTGCGGCGTGTCGGGCGTCGTGTGGGTGAACGCCACCAAGGCCGACGACGGTAAGTGCTCACCGATTAACGCTCCGTGAAGCCTTGGTAGCCGCCTTTCGGTTCGGACCACTGCTCCACCACCGAGGTCACCCGGCCAGGTGTCGATCCGCCACGCAGCGCGGCGAGCAGTTCCTCGCATGCCTGCCGCGGACCTTCGGCGACGACCTCGACACGGCCGTCGGCGAGGTTGGTAGCCGTCCCCACCAGGCCCAATTCGAGCGCGCGGCACCGCGTCCACCACCGGAATCCGACGCCTTGCACGTGGCCGCGCACCCATGCGGTCAAGCGCGTGCGGTCACCGGACTCGGGCATCCTCGTCTCCTCCAGTGGTAACGCTCCGGAGCGGCTCGAGCACACGGGGCAGGAATTGTGCTCACCCGGTAGTGATACAGTTCCCCCGCTTTCAGCCTAGCCGCCACAAGGAGCAGCCTATGAGCCCGTCTGGGCCAACCGGCGAGACGCAAGTGTCGGTCGCACCGCCCGCCGAGGAGACCCGGCCCCGGCGCGCGAGCTATCTGGCGCTGCTGGCCAGCGGCGTGTTCACCGCGACGGCTTTCGCCGGAATCGCGGTGCTGGCCGGTTCGACGACCCCGGTCGCCGAACAGAACGTGCAGCAGTTCCAGCGCGAGCCCAACGGCGAGACCGGTGGTGGGTTGATCGCGGGCAACCCGTCCCCGGACCAGACCACGATCAAGATCAGCGGGGCGGCGCACGGTGGCGACCGAACGCCGACGACGACCACAACGACCACGACGACGCCCGGGGACACCACGACCACGGATGCCCCGGACAGCACGTCGGAGGATCTGCCCACGTCGGACGACGACGTGAGCACGACCAGTTCGGCGAAACCGACCAAGACGACGACCAGCAAGCCGACTACGACGACGACCACCACAACGACGACTACGACGACCGCCACACCGAGCGAGCCGGAGTGCCCGGAGGAGCCGTGTGATCCGGAGGATCCGCCGGGTGGCGGCTCGTCGACGGCGTCCAGCCCCGAGACGCCGCCCGACGGTGGCGCGGGCACGGGTCGGTAGGTCGGCTGTCCCGAAAGCCGGCTTCGAAGCCGGCAGCCGCAGCTCGGGGGCTGCGGCTGCCGTTCGAGTGGATGCCGGGGATGCAGCGGCTATTCGGATGGCTGCCGAGGCTGCGGCTGCCGTTCGGATGGATGCCGAGGCTGCTGCTCAGCCAGATGCCGGCTGGCACGACCAGGTCATCGCCGCGGCGAGCGCCGTTGGCAACGCGGGCATGAATACGACGAACGGTTCATGAACCGTTCCCGTCGAATGGGTGAGCCACAGCGAGGACACGGCTCCCCCTCGCACCCGTAGACGTTGAGCGAGCGGTCGAAGTAGCCCGACTCCACACGTTCGTGACATTTATGAATGATGAGTCGACTCAGCAGTCGACTGGCGATTCAATGGGGATTCGACTCGCACTCGCAGACTGTCTGGGCCAGACGTGGTGCGGTCCAGGCTACAGACCCTGGGCGTGAGCATCTGTCCTTGAGACAACCATCCTGAGAGAAGACCTGCTGAACTCTCTAGGCCGTTTCCCCATCTGTCCTGACCCTCCTCTTCTTCGCCTCGCGCTCCAGGAGGTTGCTCGAGGAACACGTTGCGGATCGCGATCTTCTGCTCGATCGTCAGCGGCCCTGCCGTCGCACGAATCTTGCGCACATGCTCCTCATGAGCTGTCCATCCGAAGGCATCGTTCAGCTCGACGACTCGGATCAAGGTCTTGACGAACGGCGCTACTGCACCGGTTGGCCGATCAGTTCTCCTGATAGGCGATCGTCGTCATCATCCCGGCTTCCCCGTGGTAGACGTTGTGGCAGTGCGTGAGCCACCGCCCGGGGTTGTCGGCGTCGAACTCGACGCGCAGCGTCTTGCCGGGCAGGACGATCGAGGTGTCCTTGCGGGGCCCGCCGTCAGGGTGCTGGTAGGTGTGCCCGTGCAGGTGCATGGGATGCCACATCGTGGTCGAGTTCTTGAACTCGAGGGCGACCCGCTCGCCCTCCTTGATGCCGAGGGCGTCGCGCATCGGCTGCTCCATGTCCATGCGGTTGCCGTTGATCGCCCAGTCGTACTTCTCCATGCCCCCGGTCAGCTCGAGCGCGACCGTGCGGTCGACGGCGCGCTTGGGAAGAGCGACCGTGCTCGCTGCCCTGAGATCACCCGCAGTGGCGGGGATCTTGGTCTGCGGGAGCTTCGTCTTCGTCGTCGGGGCGGTGCCGGATCCGGTGCGCAGGACGGCGAGGGCCTGGTCCTGCTTGCCGAGAGCCTCGGCGATGACGGCGAACGCTCCGTCGCCGGCGGTGATGACCGCGTCGTAGCGCTCCCCCATGCCGAGCACGACGCTCTCGGCCTCATACGGGTCCACAGGGAACCCGTCGGAGTGGGTGATCGTGAGCGGGTGCTCGGCGACGCCAAATCGGAAGGCGGTGTCGCCGCCGGCATTGATGATCCGGAGCCTGATCCGCTCCCCGGGCTTGGCTGTGAAGGTTTGCGGGTCGTTCGCGGGCTTGCCGTTGATCAGGTAGAGGGGGTAGTAGACGTCGCCGGCGTCGCCGCCGAGCAGCGGCGAGGTCGCGCCCATCAGGGTGTTGCCCATCCGCATCGGCCCCATGTCCATGCCGCCGTGATCCATCATGCCCTGGCTGAGTTCCTTGAGGACTTGGTCGGGGGTCGCGGTGACGCCGTCGAGCCAGTCGTCCAGGACGATGATCCATTCCTTGTCGTAGTCGGCCTTCTCGTTGGGATCGTCGATGATGAGCGGCGCGTACAGGCCGCGGTCGAGCTGTACGCCGACGTGCGGGTGGAACCAGAAAGTGCCCGGTTCGGGCAGGATGAACTCGTAGGCGAACGAGCCGCCGGGCTGGACGGTTTTCTGGGTGAGGTTAGGGACACCGTCCATGTCGTTGCGCAGGGCCAGGCCGTGCCAGTGCACGCTGGTCGGGTCGGGCAGGTCGTTGGTGAGGGCGACCTTCAGGGTGTCGCCGACGTTGCCGCGCAGCGGCTGTCCGGAGGAGGCTCCGCGGTAGGCCCAGGTCTTGGCGGTTTTCCCGCCGAGGTCGAGGGTGACCGGCTCGGCGGTCAGCGCGCGCTGCACGACGGTTCCGGTGCGGCGGCGCTCGGCCTCGGCCGCTTTGACCGCGGCGCTACCGGGTTTGACGAACGAGGTCGTTTTGCTGGAGCTGCAGCCGGCGAGGCCGGCGGCGGTGAGGGCCAGGGCGCTGCGGGCGAGGAATTGGCGGCGGTTCAGGTTGGAGTGCATGGCTGATAAGTCCTTCTGCGTCGATGGTGAGCGGGGCCACGGCATCGAGCCGGTGTGCTCGACGATCACGGGTGATCGGAGACGCAGGACTCGTAGGCCCCCAGAAAAGGGTCAGGGACACGAGGGCGCGATGTCGTCGCATGTGGGGCAGGGTCATCGACTTGCCCCGAAGGGCGAGGAGCGCCGCGTCGACGCTCCTCGCTGCTCACATTCTATAGATCGACAGTTCCAGGTGCGAGAGAGCGAGCCGGCGGGGCGTCTCGGGCGGTGGCACCGGCTCGGGCGCGGGGCCGAGATAGGGCAGGCTCGCGGGGAGCGGAGCCGGGAGGGCCGGAATGCTCTTGGCGGTCGGCCCGGGGACGCAGGTGGAGCCGCCGACGCTGCCCATGGCTTCTGCGCATCCGCTGGAGCCGGGGCCCATGCCATGCGGTCCGGATGCCGACGATGAGGAGGCGATGGCCGCCGCGTCGGTCATGCCGGGCGACGCCGGGGACGCGTGCCCCATCGAAGCCACGGAAGCGTTCATGGCCGTGACCCCGGCACCGTTGACGAGCGCGTGCATGCCGAGGAGGCCGACGATCAGCAGCGCCGTGAGGACGGACAGCTGCAACCAGTGCCGGCTGCGGCAGGGCTCGTCGGTCGCGGTCTCCACGCTCCACAGCATACCCCGGTGGCGTATCCCGTCTATCAATCGGGATCACTCCTCGACGCCCCCGACCCGCCTTGCGGGAATACCCAGCAGGGGTATGCGGTTGCTCGCACATGATACCCACCGGGGGTATCTCCACCAAGGAGGCAATCGATGACTGCGAACGAGTACCAGGTGACGGGCATGACCTGCGGGCATTGCGAGATGTCGGTCCGCGAGGAGGTCGGCGAGCTCGCCGGCATCACCGATATCCAGGTCAGCGCGCAGACCGGCAAGCTCGTGGTCACCGCCGACGGCGTGATCGACGACGCGCAGGTCCTGGCGGCCGTCGAGGAGGCCGGCTACTCGGCGGTCCGCGCCGGATGAAGACGGCAGCACGCCTCGGCCTCTACGGCGCGGGGCTGGCGGTGGCGTTCGGGGGAGCCTTCGGGCTCGCCGGCGTCGTCGTCCCCGACAGCGCCGTCCAGGCGTGGGCGAAAGGAACAGACATGAGCACGCATAATCAGGGCCACAGCAATGAGGGGCAGCACGGTGGCGAAGAGCAGCAGGCGGCCGGCCAGGCAGTAGCCGGGGTCTCGCTGAGCGCGGACGGCTTCGCGCTCTCGCCGGTGAAGGCACCGATGGGCACGGGCACCGAGGGAGAGCTGAGCTTCCAGGTCCTCGGCCAGGACGGCCAGCCGGTCATCGAGTTCACCCGAGAGCACGACAAGGACCTGCACCTGATCGTGGTGCGCAGCGACAGCGCTGGGTTCCGCCACGTGCACCCGGTCCTGGACGAGGGCACGGGCACGTGGTCGCTGCCGTGAACGTGGGAGGAGGCGGGCACGTACCGCGTGTACGCCGACTTCACCCCGGCCGGCGAAGGCGCATCGGGCACCACCCTCAGCCGCGCCGTCCAGGTCGCGGGCGACTACTCCCCCGTCGCCAGCGCCCCGACGCGGACCGACGAGGTCGACGGGTACACCGTGACCCTCGACGGCGACCTGGCCGCCGGGTCCACCAGCGAGCTCACCCTCTCGGTCAGCCGCGACGGCGCGCCGGTCACAGAGCTCGAGCCGTACCTCGGCACGTACGGCCACCTCGCCGCCTACGCCGGACTCGCCCCCGTCACCCGACGATCCGGTTCCTCGATCCGGGGCGAGCATCCCAGCCGGGCCGGGAACAAGCGCCTCAAACGGGCGTTCTTCCTCGCCGCGTTCGCAGCACTGTCCGACCCCACCAGCCGGGCCTACTACGACCGGAAACGAGCCCAGGGCAAGAAACACAACGCCGCGCTCGTCTGCCTCGCCCGCAGACGCATCGATGTCCTCCACGCCATGCTCAAACACGGCACCATCTACGAGACCCGATCACCCGCTGCGGCTTGACGAACCCCATAGGGACACCCCCGGCCGCCCGACCGGAGCGAACCGACCCGACGACCGCAACAATCGGATACGTTGCCCTATACCCCATAGGGGTATAGGATCGAGTTGCTTCGACCGGAACGAATAGGAGACCACATGCGAAAGCGCCTCACGACGACCATCGCCGCAGGAGTGCTCGGCGGAGCGCTCCTGCTGAGCGGCTGCAGCACCGGCGGAGATCAGGGCCACCAGGGCCACGGCAGCAGCTCGGCCAGTACCCCGGCCAGTAGCGACGGCGGGATGGAGCACCCGATGGACGGCGGCCCCGCTCCCGCGGGCATCGAGAAGGCCACGTCCCCCAAGTACCCGGTCGACACCGAGGTGACGCTCACCGCCGACCATATGGAGGGCATGGACGGCGCGAAAGCCACGATCGTCGGGGCCTACGACACCTACACCTACGCGGTGAACTTCACGCCCACCACCGGCGGCGAGCCGGTCAAGGACCACAAGTGGGTCGTGCACGAGGAGATCAAGGACGCCGGTGACCAGCGCCTGGCCGACGGCACCGAGGTCACGCTGGATGCCGAGCATATGAAGGGCATGAAGGGTGCGAAGGCCACCATCGACTCCTCCACCGACGAGACCGTCTACATGGTCGACTACAAGGCCGACGGCATGACGATGACCAACCACAAGTGGGTCGTCGAGAGCGAGATCCAGCCGGCCTCTTGATCCGACCGCCGCGAGAAAGACACGACCCGATCGAGGGGACAACCGAGGGGGAAGCGAAGAGCAATGACGGACCCGACCGCCCACCACCATCACCACGGCGACGTCGCCGGCGAGACCATGCACAGCGAGCACGACGCCGTCGCGACGACCGCGCCTGACAACGGGGAGCACGCGGCGCACGAGGGCCACGGCATGGATCAAACCGAGCACGGCGACCACGGAGCGCACGACCAGCACGGCAGCCACGGCGGTTATGCAGGCCATGGGGACCACGTGGGCCAGTTCCGCCAGCTGTTCTGGATCAACCTCATCATCGCGGTCCCCGTGGTCGCGCTCTCGCCCATGTTCGCCATGCTGCTGGGCTACTCGGTACCCGGCTGGGCGGGCTGGGTCGCCGCGGTGCTCGGCACCGTCATGTACGCCTGGGGCGGCAGGCCGTTCCTCACCGGTGCCTGGAGCGAGCTGAAGACCCGCCAGCCGGGGATGATGCTGCTGATCGCGCTCGGGATCACCGTCGCGTTCCTCGCCTCCTGGGCCGCGACCATCAGGCTCGTCCACCACGAGCTCGAGTTCTGGTGGGAGCTGGCGCTGCTGATCGTCATCATGCTGCTGGGCCACTGGATCGAGATGCGCTCCCTGGCCCAGACCACCTCCGCGCTCGACTCCCTCGCCGCGCTCCTGCCCGACGAGGCCGAGCGCGTCGAGGGCGACGACGTCGTCAAGGTCGACCCCGCCCAGCTCCGCGTCGGCGACGTCGTCATCGTCCGCCCCGGAGGCAGTGTCCCGGCCGACGGCGTCGTCGTCGACGGCCGGGCGGACATGGACGAGTCGATGATCACCGGCGAGTCCCGGCCCGTCGCCCGCGGCGAGGGCGACCCGGTCACCGCCGGCACCGTGGCCACCGACTCCGGCCTGCGCGTGGAGATCACCGCCACCGGAGACGACACCGCGCTGGCGGGCATCAACCGGCTCGTCGCCGAGGCGCAAAGCTCATCCTCCCGCGCTCAGCGGATCGCCGACCGCGCCGCTGCATTGCTGTTCTGGTTCGCTCTCGGCGCGGCCCTGGTCACCGCCGCCGTCTGGACCCTCGCCGGCAGCCCCGACGACGCGGTCGTGCGCACCATCACAGTGCTCGTCATCGCCTGCCCGCACGCCCTCGGGCTCGCCATCCCGCTGGTCGTCTCCATCGCCACCGAGCGTGCCGCGCGCGGCGGGGTTCTGGTCAAGGACCGCCTCGCCCTGGAGTCCATGCGCCAGGTCGACGCCGTGCTCTTCGACAAGACCGGCACCCTGACCAAGGGCGAGCCCACCGTCACCGGCGTCGAGACCGCCGGCGGCCTGGACGCCGCCGCCGTCCTCGCCCTGGCCGCCTCGGCCGAGGCCGACAGCGAGCACCCGCTCGCCAAGGCCATCGTCGCTGCCGCCAAGGACCGGGGCTTCGCCCTGGAGCCGGCCAACGGATTCTCCTCCTCCCCCGCAGTCGGCGTCACCGCGAACGTCTCCGGACAGGAGATCCGGGTCGGCGGGCCGCGACTGCTCGAGGAGACTGGGCAGAGCGAGGTCGGCACGGCGGACGAGTGGCGCTCCGAGGGCGCGATCATCCTCCACGTCCTGCGGGACGGCCAGGTTGTCGGCGGGTTGAAGCTCGCCGACGAGGTCCGCCCGGAGTCGCGCGACGCCGTCGACGCGCTCCACCGCCTGGGCGTCGAGGTCGTCATGATCACCGGCGACGCCGAGGCCGTCGCGAACGAGGTCGGCAAAGAGCTCGGCATCGACCGCGTCTTCGCCGGCGTCCGCCCCGAGGACAAGTCCGCGAAGGTCGCCCAGCTGCAGCACGAGGGCAAGAAGGTCGCCATGGTCGGCGACGGCGTCAACGACGCCCCGGCGCTCGCCCAAGCCGACGTCGGCATCGCCATCGGAGCCGGCACCGACGTCGCCATCGCTTCCGCAGGCGTCATCCTCGCCAGCTCCGACCCGAGGTCGGTGCTCTCGGTCATCCAGCTGTCGAAGGCCGCCTACCGGAAGATGAAGCAGAACCTGTGGTGGGCAGCCGGCTACAACCTCATCTCCGTGCCGCTCGCCGCCGGCGTCCTCGCCCCGGTCGGCTTCGTCCTGCCCATGTCGGTCGGCGCGATCCTGATGTCGCTGTCCACCGTCGTCGTCGCCCTCAACGCCCAGCTCTTGAGGCGCATCGACCTCACCCCCCAAGCCAGCACCCGCTCCGTCCTGAAGCACCAGAAATGAAGGACACGCACATGACCATCGACACCGCCACCGACAGCACCGGCACCGAGGTCGAGGCCGTGGCTCATCAGCATGGCTACATCAGCGACAAGGACCGCTACCTGACGCGCATGAAGCGCATCGAGGGCCAGGCCCGCGGCATCGCCAAGATGATCGACGACGAGAAGTACTGCATCGACATCCTCACCCAGGTCTCGGCGCTCACCCGGGCCCTGCAGACCGTCGCCACCGGCCTGCTGGACGACCACCTCAAGCACTGCGTCCTCGACGCCGCCAAGCTCGGCGACGACGCGGCCATCGCCAAGATCCAGGAAGCAACCGACGCCATCAACCGGCTCGTGCGGTCCTGAGCCACGAGACCGCTGACTGCCGTAGAAGCCCTCGCGCCGCCTCGGGCACCGCGACCTGGAGTCTGGAAACGGAGCGTCACCGTGGTCGCCCTAGACGCCCCCCGGCGGCATCGACGGCGTCTGCCGCTGTGAGCGACAGACATCGAGAGAAGAACGCACACGGAGATGACGCTGCAGCACTTCGACGCCTGCCCGAACTGGACAGTCCTCGAAGACAGGATCACCAGTGCCTTGTGCGGCCGGCCCGAGGCGACGCTCATCCGCCAACGGATAGAGATCGCCGGGGACGCCGCCCGCCTCGGGCCAGACGTTCTACCGACGCGTCCCTGTTCGCGCCTAGATACCCCCTACGGGTATGGTCATCAATACCCCACTGGGGTATCTCGTTAGATGCTTGCCCGCCCGCTTCCTCGGCGCAGCGGGCATGCCCATGCGCGTTCCGTGTGGCCGATTGTCGCGCGGAGGAAGAGGACTTGATGACACCGACGAATACCCAGACCCGCGGCCGCCTCATACCCCTGCTTGTGATCGCGACGGCTCAGCTGATGCTCGTGCTCGACGACTCGATCGTGAACATCGCCCTGCCGAGCATCCAGCAAGAGCTCGACGTCGACCCCGTGCACCTCCCCTGGGTCGTCAACGCCTACATCCTCGCCTTCGGCGCGCTGCTGCTCCTCGGCGGGCGGATCGGCGATCTGTGGGGCCGCAGGCGCACGCTCCAGGTCGGCATCGCGGTCTTCGTCGTCGCCTCGCTCATCGGCGGGCTCGGCGTGAACGTGGAGATGTTGATCGTCGCCCGGGCGGTGCAGGGCATCGGCGCGGCGATGGCAGCGCCGAACGCACTGGCGCTGATCGCCACGACGTTCTCCGAGCGGTCCATGCGTGACAAGGCGCTCTCGCTCTACGGCGCGATGTCGGGCCTCGGCATCGTCGTCGGCCTGCTGCTCGGCGGCGTGCTGACCGACCTGCTCGACTGGCGCTGGGTGTTCTTCATCAACGTGCCCATCGGCCTCCTCGTTCTCTGGGGCACCCGCACCCTGGTCGCGGCCGACCGCCACGCGGGACGCCTCGGCATGCTCGGCTCCGTGCTTGGCACCGCGGGCATGGTCTCGCTGGTCTACGCGATCACCCGCTTCGGCGAGGACGGCTTCGCGGACCCGGTCGCGTGGATGCTCGTCGCGCTCGCCGCCGTGCTGCTCGTCGTCTTCGTCCTCGTCCAGCGCTCGAGCTCCACGCCGCTGGTGCCGCTGTCTCTGTTCAAGGACCGCGGTCGAGCAGGGGCCTACCTCACGATGCTGGGTCTCGCGATCGGTCCGATGGGCACCTTCTACATCATCACCCTTTACCTCCAAGAGGTCCGGCAGTTCAGCCCGCTGGCCACCGGCCTGTCCTGGCTGCCCTTCGCCGTCGGGATCGTCCTCGGCGCGGGCGTAGCGCCGAAGCTCCTGCTGAAGATCGCGCCGCGCTGGGTCGCCGCCCTCGGCGGACTCCTCGCGGCGGTCGGGGCCCTGTGGTTCTCGCGGATCACCGTGGCGACGGGTTACTGGACTGGGATGGCCCCGGCGATGCTCGTCATCGCGCTTGGCTTCGGACTCGGGGTCATGGCCCTGACACAGGCCGCCGTGTACGGAGTCGACGCCGACAAGGCGGGCATCGCCTCGGCGCTGCTCAACTCCGCCCAGCAGATCGGCGTCGCGCTCGGCCTCGCGGTCCTCGCGGGCGTCGCCGCCCTAACACTCAGCGGAAAGATCGCCTCCGATCCCGTCGACCAGGAGGCCTCTGCCGCGTAACCATCACCTGGGATCACGCCCGCGCCGAGCACCCGAGCGCTACTCACACCGAACACCACCGAGGCAGAAACAGCATATGCACAACCACAACGAAGAAGCGAAGTTCATGGCCGACATCAAGGAGGCCGCGCCGGAGATGATCTCGGCATTCTTCGGATTCGACAAGGCCGTGTTCAACAGGAATGCCGGCAACCTCGACCTGGCCACCCGGGAACTGATCGCCGTGGGCGTCGCGGTCACCACTCAGTGCTCGTTCTGCATTGAGGACCACGCGAAGCGCGCCGTCAAGGTCGGCGCGTCCAAGGCCGACGTCGCCGAGGCGGTCATGGTCGCCTCGGCACTACGCGCCGGCGGCGGAGTCACCCACGGGTGGAAGGCGATGAAGGCCATCGCCGAAGGCGAGTAGCCCGGCGAGATCGCCCCAGTGAAGTGATGACCCCGGCTGCATCAGCAGTCGGGGTCGTGGCCTGTCAGGCGGCGGACCGGAGATCGGCGACGGCATCCTCGGGGCGGTCGGCGCAGTAGCCGCTCCAGCCGCGGACGACTCGATGACAGGCGGCCCAGGCCATGCGAAGGGCCTCGTGCGGTTCAACCTCGTAGTCCACGTCGGTGCGGTCGAGGTGCCTGGCCGTCGCGGCGGACTGGATGCCGGGGATCGTGTGGACGGTGATCACGATCTCCAGCATCCGCGATGCTGGTGCTCACCATACATTGATGTACTGCGGATCGACGTAACACCACGCGAACGAGGTCTGCGTGCCGACGACATCTCCGTTAGCGTTTTCGCTGGCAGACCGGGCAGAAATGGCTCGAGCGGTTCATGAACTGCTCCCGCACGACCGGGGTGCCACAGCGCGTGCAGGGATGCCCCGCAAGCCCATACACGCTCAGGCTGCGGGAGAAGTATCCGCTGCTGCCCGCCACGTCCACATAGAGCCGATCGAACGAGGTTCCGCCCTGGGCGAGCGCAGCGGCCATGACCTCTCGCGCAGCATCGATCACCGCCGAGATCCTCGGCTTGGTCAGCGAGGACGCCGCAGTCTCGCCGTGCACCTTGGCGGCCCAGAGCGCTTCGTCGGCGTAGATGTTCCCGATGCCAGACACCAGCGTCTGGTCCAGCAGCGCGCGTTTGATCCCGGCCCGTCTGGTCTTAATTCGCGCGACCGCCGCCGCTTGATCGAACTGCGCGTCGAACGGATCCCGCGCGATATGGGCGATCGGCGACGGCAACACGGCTCCGCCCTCGTCGTACATCAGATGACCGAACGTGCGCTGATCATCGAACCGCAGATCGTGGCCGCCATCGGTGAGGGTGAACCGGGCCCGCTCGTGCGGGGCGACCGCTGCTTCGGGCGATGTGATGAGCATCTGCCCACTCATGCCCAGATGCATGAGCAGCGCGTCCCGACCATCCAGGATCAGCCAGAGATACTTGCCGCGCCGCGCAGTCCCCGTGATCGTCGCACCGAATACCCGCGCTGCGAGATCCTCAGGGCCGGCGATGTGCCGACGCACGGCCCGCGGATGCCGGATGACCGCCGAGGCGATCGTCCGGCCACGGACGTGATCGTCGAGCCCACGGCGCACAACCTCGACCTCAGGCAGCTCAGGCATCGTCCGCACCTCGCGGCGTCCGCACGCCGGCTCCGTGGCCGTGTTCAGCTTTTAATAGTGCCGACATCCGCGCCGGCCAATCCGGCTCGATGTCGGGCACAGCATGTCGAAGCAAGTCGTAGACAGAGACGTAGCTGTTGCTTGTTTCGGGCATCGGTCAGGCGTCCACTAACGTTTACGCTGGCAGATCGGGCAAGAATGGCTCGAGCGGTTCATGAAACGTTCGCGTACGATCAAGGTGCCACAGCGCTTGCACGGGCGACCTTCCCGCCCATAGACATTCAATGCATAAAATCCGGATTCGCCGTTGACGTTCACGTACAGCGCGTCGAACGACGTCCCGCCGGCTTGCAGCGCGTCGGCCAGCACCGCGGTGGCCTCGGCGAGTATGAGTTCGGCCTGCTTCTGCGTCAGCCGTCCGGTCGGCCGCGAACCGTGGATCCGCGCCCGCCACAGCGCCTCGTCGGCGTAGATGTTGCCGATCCCGCTCACCAGCGTCTGATCCAACAGCGCGCGCTTGACCTCGGTGCGCTTCGCGCGCATGGCCCGGGCTACGCGGGTCAGGTCGAACGCCGGGTCCATCGGATCGCGCGCGATGTGGGCGATGCTCGACGGCACCATGGCCCCGTCGACCTCGACCAGCTCGTCCAGCAGGAACCCACCGAACGTCCGCTGATCGACGAACCGCAACTCGCTCGGCGCACCGGGGTGTTCGTCCAGGTGCAACCGAACGCGCAGGTGCTTCTCATCCGGCACACCCGGCGACTGCACGAGCATCTGCCCGCTCATGCCCAGGTGGCCGACGACGGCTTCGCCGGAGGCCAGCTCCAGCCACAAGTACTTGCCGCGCCGTCGCACGGCTTCGATACGCTGCCCGGCCAAGCGCCCGGCGAAGTCGACCGCCCCGAGAACATGCCGCCGTACCGCACGCTCGTGCAGCACGTCGACGCTGCGAATCGTGCGGCCACCGACGTACTCGGCCAGCCCGCGACGGACGGTCTCGACTTCGGGAAGCTCGGGCATGCCGGACGGCTACTGCCCGCTGGAGCCGCCTTGCGCGGCCTGCTCCTGATCGTTGTCGGCCTGCTCGCCCTCCGCGGCCTCCTGCTCGGCCGTCAGCGACCGCCAGGCCATCTCCGCGGCATTCTGCTCGGCCTCCTTCTTCGTGGTGCCGCGGCCCTCGCCACGCGGCTCACCGCCGATCAGCACCGTCGCGGAGAACTCCTTCTGGTGGTCCGGACCGGTGTCCACCACCCGGTACTCCGGCACGCCGAGCGACGCGGACGCGGTCAGCTCCTGCAGGCTGGTCTTCCAGTCCAGGCCGGCACCTCGCAGCGGCGCCTCCGCCAGCAGATCGTCGAACAGCCGGTGCACCAGCGCACGCGCGACCTCGATGCCGTGCTCCAGATACACCGCGCCGATGATCGCTTCGAGCCCGTCGGCGAGAATGCTCGCCTTGTCCCGGCCGCCGGTCAGCTCCTCCCCCTTGCCGAGCAGCAGATGCGCGCCGAGGCCGCCTTCGCCCAGCCCGCGCGCGACGCCGGCCAGCGCCTGCATGTTCACCACGCTGGCGCGGAGCTTGGCGAGCTGCCCTTCCGGCAGGTCGGGGTGCTGGTTGTACAGGTGGTCGGTCACCACCAGCCCCAGCACGGCGTCGCCGAGGAACTCCAGCCGCTCGTTCGGCGGCAGGCCACCGTTCTCGTAGGCGTACGAGCGGTGCGTCAACGCCAGCGTGAGCAGGTCGGGCTTGATCTCGACGCCCAGAGCGGCCAGCAGCTCAGCGGGGTCGGCCTTCGGGCCGCGCACTCCATTCCCCGCCATGACCTACCCCGATCAGGCCGGCTCGACGACCTGTCGACCTGCGTACTGCCCGCAGTTGGGGCAGGCAACGTTACGCGGCTTGAGCTCCTTGCACGCGCGGTTCGGGCACGGCACGAGGTGCACCGGCGCCGCCTTCCACTGCGAGCGGCGGGACCGCGTGTTCGAGCGCGACATCTTCCGCTTCGGGACGGCCACGGTTACTTCTCCTCAAGTCTCACTCTGGGCCCCCTGGGCAACACACCCCGGGACTGCGCGCTGATCGCGCCCCACTTCACTTGCTGTCTTCTGGCGCGGACCCGTTGCTGTCTGACGCGGAAAACCGTTCGACAAGGGCCGCCCACCGGGGATCTATCTTCTCATGGCCGTGATCCGGCTCGAGATCGACCCACTTGAGTCCGCAATCCGGACACAGACCCGGGCAATCCGGACGGCACAGCGGGACCTGCGGCAGCGCGAGCACGATCGCGTCCCGCACCAGCGGTTCCATGTCCACCAGGTCGTCGACCAGGTGGCTGACCTCGTCCTCCTCCGTGGTGGCCTCGGTGGTCGAGTCCGGGTAGGCGAACAGTTCGGTCACCTCGACCGACACCTCGTCGTCGATCGCGTCGAGGCAGCGGGAGCACTGCGCGGTGGTCGGCGCGGTCACCGATCCGCTGACCAGCACCCCTTCCACCACCGACTCCAGCAACAACCGCAGCCGGTAGGACGCGCCCACCGGGATCTCGATCACATCCGGGAATCCCACTGCGGTCTCGGCGCGGATGGTGCGTACGACCTCACGGCTGGCACCGGGCCTGCGGCCCAGATCCTGGGTGTCGATGACCCACGGGTTCCGGGCGTCCGGAACCGGGTGCCTGGCGATACTGCGTTCTTCTGACATTGCGCCCAAGCGTACGCCCACCAGGCAATCGTGTCCGGTCACCGGTGGGTGATTCACCACCCACCGGCGGAGCGGAGCCTGGTCAGCGGTAGCCGTTGTAACCGTTGTGCGTCACGCCTGCCGACATCGACCCGATCGGTCCCCCGCGCAGCTGCGAGCGCCCCTGGTCGACCGACCGCAGCGTCTGATCCAGCAGCTCGGCGAACTCGGCCAGCTTGCCGTCGACGTAGGCGTCGCACTCGGCGCGCTGGCGGTCGGCCTCCTCGTGCGCCTCGTCCACCAACCGGGCAGCCTCGGCGTGCGCGGCCTGCACCACTTCGGTCTCCGACACCAGGCGCGCCTGCTCGTCCAGGCCCTGCTGCACCGAACGCTCGTAGGCCTCCCGGCCTGCTTGCAGCATCCGGTCGTGCTCGTCGCGGGCACGAGCCGTCAGACTGTCGTACTCCGCCTGCCCGGCGGCCACCGCGCGGTCCGCTTCCGCGTCCGCCTCGGCCAGGATCTCGTTCGCCTGCTGCTGCGCCTCCGACACCAGCCGCTCCGCCTCCGCTTTGGCTTCCGCGACCAGGCGTTCCGCCTCCTCGCGGGCCGAGCTCAGCGTCTCCTCCGCCTCGGTGCGGGCCGAGTTGAGGATCTCGTCGCGCTTGTCCAGCACGTCCTGCGCGTCGTCCAGCTCGGGCTGGTAGGCCTCGCGAATGTCGTCCAGCAGCTCGAGAGTCTCGCCGCGCGGCACCACGCAACTGGACGTCATCGGTACCCCGCGGGCCTCCTCCACGATCGTCACGAGCTCGTCGAGGGCCTCGAACACCCGGTACACAGCAACTCCCTTGGCCAGCGACTCAGCGGCTGTCACTGGTCAAGTTTGCCCGCTGCGCACGCGAAATCCGTGCAGGTGGCCCGTCACTGGGCGTGTCACGAGTCAGGAGGACTTGTTCTCCGCGACGCGCTCCATCAGCCGCCGCTGCACGTGCTCGGGCAGCAAACCACTCACGTCCCCGCCGTGCGTGGCGACTTCCTTGATCAGCGAGCTGGACAGGAAGCTGTAGTCCGGGCTGGTCGACATGAACACCGTGTCCACACCGGACAGCCTGCGGTTCATCTGCGCCATCTGCAGCTCGTAGTCGAAGTCGCTGACCGCCCGCAGCCCCTTGGCGATGACCTGGATGTCGTTGGCGGTGCAGTAGTCCACCAGCAGCCCGTGCCACGAGTCGACCCGCACGTTGGACAGGTGCGAGGTCACCTCGGACAGCATCGCCATCCGCTCGTCGATCGAGAACATGCCGGTCTTGTTGCGGTTGATCAGCACCGCGACCACGACCTCGTCGAACAGCGTGGAAGCTCGCTCGATGACGTCCAGATGTCCGTTGGTCACCGGGTCGTAGGAACCGGGGCACACCGCGCGTCGCATGGCGGGAAGCCTACCCATGGGCCGCCGGTGTCGCCGCGATCCACGTCACGGCCGGACGGACAGCTCGGCCCAGTGCAACACCGTGTCGCCGTAGCGCTTGGCCCGGATCTCGCGGAAGGCCTCCGGCCACTCGACCGCACCGTCGCGGCCCGCTCGCTCCACGATGACCAGGGCGTGCTCGGCCAGCCAGCCGCCGACGACCAGCAGGTTCAGCACGTCGTGCAGATCCGGGTTGGACATCCCGTACGGCGGATCGGCCACCACCACGTCGAACGGCTCGCTCGTGGCGCCGGCCAGCACGTGCTCGACCTCGCCGTGGCGAACGGTTCCGCCGAGGTTGACGGCGCGCACGTTGGCACGCAGCACCTCGACGGCCCGGCGGTCCGACTCCACGAACAGCGCATCCGCCGCGCCCCACGACAACGCTTCCAACCCGAGGGCGCCGGTGCCTGCGTACAGGTCGAGAACACGCGCTCCGGCCAGCTCGTTGGCCGCGTCCAGCGCGTTGAACAGCGCCTCACGGATTCGCTCCGAAGTGGGACGCGTGCCGTGCGCGGGCACGCGGAGGCGTCGGCCACCCGCAACCCCGGAAACGATCCGCGTCATGGTCGGTGAGTGTCCCGTAGGGCCGAGGCGGCGCAGGAGGCAGGTCCGGCAGGTGTTTCGCCAGCCACTCTCTCGACACCGTCCGGACACCGCGTATTCTCGTCTTTCCCCGTCGACACATTGCACCGTCCTGGCATCTCTTAAGGAGCGCGGTGTCCCAATCCCGGATCCGGAAGGCAGAAATCGCGCTCGAGCAGGCCCACGTCGACCGCGTCTACCAGCGGCTGGAGCAGCTGCGCGCGCAGGCGGAACAGATGCTGGCCAAGGGCTACCAGATGGGGCATGGCGCGCAGCGGGAAGCCGTCTTCGAACAGGCCTCGATGCTCTTCGAGCGCGACATGATGGTCTACCACGCCAGCCAGACGCTGCAGCGGCTCGACGCCGAGTACGAGGGACTGGTCTTCGGTCGGCTGGATCACGCAAGCAACGGTGACGTGGTCTACGTCGGCAGGCTGGGGATCCGGGACGCCGACTTCAACAATCTGGTCACCGACTGGCGGGCGCCCGCGGCCGCGCCGTTCTACCAGGCCACGGCCGAACAGCCGATGGACGTCATGCGCCGCCGGGTCATCCGCTGCTCCGGCCAGCAAGTGCTGGACGTGGACGACGACGTGCTGATGCCCGAGGCGTTGCCGGAAGGCATGGCCGTGGTCGGCGAAGGCGCGCTGATGGCCGCGCTGGGCAGGGCTCGCGGCGAACACATGCGGGACATCGTCGCGACCATCCAGAAGGAGCAGGACGAGGTCATCCGCGCGCCGTGGCAAGGCGTCACGGAGATCACCGGCGGGCCTGGCACCGGCAAGACGGCGGTCGCGCTGCACCGCGCCGCGTACTTGCTCTACCGGCACCGCAAGCGGCTCGGCGGCGCCGGCGTGCTGGTCATCGGCCCGTCGGAGGTGTTCACCAACTACATCTCGCGCGTGCTGCCGTCGATGGGCGAAACGGATGTCGAGCTGCGCTCGCTGGGCACGGTGCTGGACGGGGTGAAGGCCGAACGGTTCGACCCCGCGCCGGTCGCGGCGATCAAGGGCTCGCTGCGCATGCGCAAGGTCCTGCTGCGGGCGATCCGGGACACCCCACCGGACGTACCGACCCAGATGCGGATCACGTACAAGGGCGACGTGCTGCGGTTGGAGACCGACCAGCTGGAAAAGGTCCGCAAGCGCGTGCACGCGCGCGGCGGTCAACCGAACCGGTCGCGGGTTCGCGCGGCGGAGATGCTGCTGGAAGCCCTGGCGGACGTCGCGGAGAAGAATGCCCGCGACGACGGGACCGAACTGACCCCGGCCGCTCGCCACGAGTTGATCATGGAGCTGGGCGAGCGCATCGACTTCCATCGCTTCCTCGTGGTGTGGTGGCCCGAACTGCGGCCGACGGAGATCCTGCGCTGGCTGTCCGACGAGCAACGGCTGGCCAGGGCGGCGCGCAACGTCCTGACCAAGGAGGAGATCTCGCTGCTCAGCCGGTCGTGGGCGGACGAGTCGGCGGGCTGGTCGGTGGCCGACGTCGCGCTGCTGGACGAGCTGCGTGTGCTGGTCGGCAAGCCGAAGCGGCGGCGGTCGGCGCCCGAGCCGGAGCCCGCTCCCGGCGGGCGGCACCGTCCGGAGCACTACGACGAGTACTCGCACATCGTGGTCGACGAGGCGCAGGACCTCTCGCCGATGCAGTGGCGGATGATCGGCAGACGCGGCCGCTACGCCAGCTGGACCGTGGTCGGTGACCCGGTGCAGAGCTCGTGGCCGAAGCCCGAGGAGGCGGACCTGGCCGCTGCCGACGCGTTCGGCAAGGCCACCCGCAGGCGGTTTGCGCTACGCACGAACTACCGGAACTCGGCGGAGATCTTCGCGCTGGCCTCCCGGGTGGTGGCCGAGCACGCCGATCCGGACCAGCTGCCGGAGGCGGTCCGGCACACCGGGATCGAGCCGGACGTGCGCGAGGTCGACGCGGAGTCGATGGCCGACGAGGTGCGCCGTGCCGCCAAGGAACTGTTGGCGGCGGTCGACGGCACGGTCGGCGTGATCAGCGCGATGGACCGGGTCGGCACCGTGGAGAAGTGGCTGGCCGCGATGTCCGACGACCGGCTGCGGGTGGTGGGCAGCCTGGACGCCAAGGGCCTGGAGTACGACGCGGTCGTGCTGCTCGAGCCGCGCGAGCTGATCGACGAGTCGGTCACCGGACGACGTGTGCTCTACGTTGCGCTGACTCGAGCCACCCAGCAGCTCGTCGTGGTCGCGTCTGATCCGTCCTGGCTGCCGGACTAGCGCCGGGAAAGCACGGCGAGGGAGACCTTGCCGCCGGACCAGCGCCGGAGCAGGACAGCGAGGGTGGCGCCTGCCACCGGACCAGGACAGCAAAGGCAGTGCCCGCCGCCCGACCAGCGCCGAGGCAACACGGCAAGGGCGGTGCCCGGCCGGCGGACCAGGACAGCCACGGCAAGGGCAGTGCCCCGCCGCCGGACCAACACGGCGACGATGCGTCAACCCTTGCCGCCGGACCAGCGCCGCGACAACACGGCGACCTTCGTGCGCTCCGTCCGCCCGCGCAGCGTGACCCGGCGGTAGGAGCGCCAGAACGACTTCTCGTCGCCCGAGGCCCCGTCGAGCACGCGATGGGACACCGCCACCCGGCCGGGCACGGACTTGGCCAGCTCGGTCAACCGGGCGGCTTCGTTGACCGGGTCACCGATCACCGTGTACTCCAGCCTGCTTTCCGTCCCGACATACCCGGCGACGGCCTGACCTGCGGAAACCCCGATCCCCGCGGAGACCTCGGGCACTTCGCTGCGCAGCCGCACGATCATCCGACGAGCCGCCCGCAACGCCTGGCCGTTGGCGTCCGGCAACGACGTGGGCGCTCCGAAGATCGCCAGCGCCGCATCGCCGAGGAACTTGTTCACCAGCCCGCCGTGCGCATTGATCTCCTCGACCACCACCGCGAAGAACCGGTTGAGCACATCGACCACCTCGGTCGGCGGCCGGGTCGACGCGATCCTGGTGGAGCCGACGACGTCGACGAACAGCACGGCCACCTCGTGCAGCTCGCCGCCCAGCTCCAGCGGCGAGGTCAGCGCCACCTGCGCGACGTCCTCGCCGACGTGCCTGCCGAACAGGTCCTTGACCCGTTCCCGTTCCCGCAGGCCCGCCACCATGTCGTTGAACCCGGCCTGCAGCCTGCCCAGCTCGGTGCCGTCGAACACCACGACCTCGGCGTCCAGATCACCGCGTTCGACGCGCGCCTGGGCGGCCCGGACGGTCATGATCGGCGCCATGGTGGCACGGGCGGTCATCAGCGTGAGGAACGCGCCCGCGGACAGCACGACGGCGCCGAGCGCCAGCACCGTGATGATCAGCTGATGCCGGGACACCTCGGGTTCGTAGAGCGCGGAGACAGCCACCAGCATCATGCCCACGACCGGCGCGGCCGACCCGATTCCCCAGAACAGCACCGAGCGCAGGGTCGCGCCGATGAACGTGCGCCGCTCCGGCGGGCCACCGGCGAGCGCCCGCGCGGCGATGGGACGCAGCGCGAACTCGCTGATCAGGTACGAGTTGGCACACGTCACCGTGCCGGACAACAGGATGCTGAAGGCCAGCTTCGGGATGAGCTCGGTGTCCACCAGGCCGTAGAGGACGGTGAACACGAGCAGGCCGCCCGCCCAGCCGAGCGCCTGGATGGCCGTCAGATCGAGCGGGAGCCGCAGCGTGGCACGCCGCTGCCGCTCGTCGAGCTCGCGCCCTTCGTCGCTCTGCAACACCCAGCGCAGCACCCGCTGCCCGGTCACCACCCCGGTCACGGTGATGCCCAGCCAGGCCAGACCGACGTAGATCGGCACCGCGATGAAGTTCAGCGGCGCCAGCTCGTCGGTGAACACCTGCGGGCCGGGGATGACCACGGTGACCAACAGGATCGACACCGCCAACCCGATCAGGTTGGCCACGAACACGGGCCCGATCAGCAGCAGCCGCACCCGTAGCCGCAGGCTGCGCGCGTCGTCCCCGCGGCCCAACAACCACGAGCCGAACGGGTGCTCGGCGCGCTGCAGCTCGGCACTGTTCACCTGGCTACCTCAGCACGACCAGCAAATCCCCGCCTTCGACCTGTTGCACGGCGTTGATCGCCAGTCGGTCGACGGTGCCCGACTTGGGTGCGGTGATGGCCGCTTCCATCTTCATCGCCTCGATGGTGGCCACCGTGTCGCCCTGCTCGACCTCGTCCCCTTCGGCGACCGCCAGCGTGACCACGCCGGCGAACGGGGCCGCCACGTGGTTCGGATCGTTGCGGTCGGCCTTCTCGGCGACCGGCACGTCCACCGCCACCGAGGTGTCCTTCACCGAGATCACCCGCAGCTGCCCGTTCAGCGTGGCCATCACCGCCCGCATGCCGCGGTCGTCGGCCTCACCGATGGCCTCCAGTTCGATCAGCAGCCGCACGCCCGGTTCGAGGTCGACCGAGTACTCCTCGCCCGCGCGCAGCCCGTAGAAGAAGTCCAGGCTGTTCAGCAAGCTGGTGTCGCCGAACTGTTCGCGGTGGGACTCGTACTCCTTGGTCGGTCCGGGGAACAGCAGCCGGTTGAGGGTGGCCCGGCGGTCGTGCTGCAGTCCGTGCCGGTCCTCGGCGGTCAGCTCGACCATGCGGCGTGGTTCACCGCGGCCTTCCAACGCCTTGCTGCGGAACGGCTCCGGCCAGCCACCCGGCGGGTCGCCCAGCTCGCCGCGCAGGAAGCCGATCACCGAGTCCGGGATGTCGAACGACGCCGGGTCGGCCTCGAACTTGGCGGGGTCGACCCCCGCTCCGACCAGGTGCAACGCCAGGTCGCCGACGACTTTCGAGGACGGTGTGACCTTGACCAGCCTGCCGAGGATGCGGTCGGCCGCGGCGTACATCGACTCGATCTGCTCGAACTTCTCCCCCAGCCCGAGCGCGATCGCCTGCGTGCGCAGGTTGGACAGCTGCCCGCCGGGGATCTCGTGGTGGTAGACCCGGCCGGTCGGCGAGGCCAGACCGGCTTCGAACGGTGCGTAGACCTTGCGCACGGCCTCCCAGTACGGCTCCAGGTCGGTCAGCGCCTGCAGGTCGAGCCCGGTCGGCCGCTCCGAGTGGTCGGTGGCCGCCACGATGGCCGACAACGAGGGCTGCGACGTCGTCCCGGACATCGACGCGACCGCACCGTCGACCGCGTCGGCCCCGGCCTGGATGGCCGCCAGGTACGTGGCGAGCTGACCGCCCGCGGTGTCGTGGGTGTGCACGTGGACCGGCAGGTCGAACTCCGACCGCAACGCCGACACCAGCCGATGCGCGGCCGGAGCCCGCAGCAGGCCGGCCATGTCCTTGATCGCCAGCACGTGCGCACCCGCGTTCACGATCTGCTCGGCGAGCCGCAGGTAGTAATCCAGCGTGTACAGCTTCTCGGCCGGATCAGACAGGTCCGCGGTGTAGCAGAGCGCGACCTCGGCGACCGCGTTGGTGTTCTCCCGCACCGCGTCGATCGCCGGTCGCATCTGCTCGACGTCGTTGAGCGCGTCGAAGATGCGGAAGATGTCGATCCCCGTCGCGGCCGCTTCCTCGACGAACGCCTTGGTCACCTCGACCGGGTACGGGGTGTAGCCGACGGTGTTGCGGCCGCGCAGCAGCATCTGCAGGCAGATGTTGGGCACCGCTTCGCGCAGCTGGGCCAGCCGCTGCCACGGGTCCTCGGCCAGGAAGCGCAGCGCGACGTCGTAGGTCGCGCCGCCCCAGCACTCCAGCGACAACAGCTCCGGGCAGGTCCTGGCCACGACCGGCGCGGCGGCCAGCAGGTCCTTGGTGCGGACGCGGGTGGCCAGCAGCGACTGGTGTGCGTCGCGGAACGTGGTGTCGGTGACCGCCAGCCGGTCCGACTCCCGCAGCCAGCGGGCGAAGCCCTCCGGACCGAGCTCGTCCAGCTTCTGCTTCGACCCTGCCGGCGCCTCGCCCGCGACGTCGGGCAGCTTGGCGGCCGGGTTCATCAGGTTCGGCCGCGGGCCGTGCGGCTTGTTGACCGTCACGTCCGCCAGATACGTCAGCAGGCGGGTGCCCCGGTCCGCGGAGCCGCGGGCGGTCAGCAGGTGCGGACGCTCCTCGATGAAGGCCGTGGTCACCCGGCCCGCACGGAAGTCCGCATCGTCCAGCACGGCCTGCAGGAACGGGATGTTCGTGGCCACGCCGCGGATGCGGAACTCGGCGACCGCCCGCCGCGCCCTGCCGACCGCGGTTTCGAAGTCACGGCCCCGGCAGGTGAGCTTGACCAGCATCGAGTCGAAGTGCGCGCTGATCTCCGTACCCGCGTGCGTCGTGCCGCCGTCGAGCCTGATACCCGAGCCGCCCGGCGACCGGTAAGCACTGATGACACCCACGTCGGGACGGAATTCGTTGGCCGGGTCCTCGGTGGTGATCCGGCACTGCAGCGCCGCCCCGCGCAGGTAGATCTGCTCCTGGCTCAGCCCGAGGTCGTCCAGCGTCTCCCCGGCGGCGACACGCAGCTGGGACTGCACCAGGTCGACGTCGGTGACCTCTTCGGTGACGGTGTGCTCGACCTGGATCCGCGGGTTCATCTCGATGAAGACGTGCTGGCCGTCCCGGTCCAGCAGGAACTCCACGGTGCCCGCGTTGCGGTAGCCGATCTGCCTGGCGAACGCCACGGCGTCGCGACAGATCCGCTCCCGCACCTCGGGGTCGAGGTTCGGGGCAGGCGCCAGCTCGATGACCTTCTGGTGCCGTCGCTGCACCGAGCAGTCGCGCTCGTAGAGGTGGATGACGTTGCCCGCACCGTCGGCGAGGATCTGCACCTCGATGTGCCGCGGCTCGACCACGGCCTTCTCCAGAAAGACCGTCGGGTCACCGAACGCCGACTCCGCCTCCCGCGCGGCGGCCTCGATGGCTTCCCGCAGCCTGCGCGGGTCGTCGACCCGGCGCATACCGCGGCCACCGCCGCCCGCGACCGCCTTGACGAACAGCGGAAACCCGATCTCCTCGGCCCGGCGCACCAGCTCGTCGACGTCCGACGACGGCTCCGACGAAGCCAGCACCGGGATGCCCGCCTCCCGCGCGGCGGCCACCGCCCGCGCCTTGTTCCCGGTCAGCTCCAAAATGTCCGCGGACGGGCCGACGAAGGTGATTCCGCTGCGCTCGCAGGCCCGCGCCAGTTCCGGGTTCTCCGACAAGAATCCGTAGCCCGGGTAGATCGCGTCCGCGCCGGTTTCCCTGGCAGCCCGCACGATCTCGTCGACCGAGAGATACGCGCGCACCGGATGGCCGCGTTCGCCGATCTCCAGCGCCTGGTCCGCCTTCAGCCGGTGCAGCGAGTTGCGGTCCTCGTAGGGGAACACCGCAACGGTGTGCGCGCCCAGCTCATAGGCGGCACGGAACGCCCTGATCGCGATCTCGCCCCGGTTGGCCACCAGCACCTTGTCGAACATGCATCATCCTTCGTCGCCGAGTCGCGGCGGTCGGGTCGCACGATGTGAGCGCGACGGCTTGCAGCTCGCCTGTAACCGTAATGCGTGAACGCCGGTTCACACCTTCTCGAGGTACTCGGCACGCTCAGGGTCGACCAATTCGGTCACCAGCTGAGCGAGCCCAGGATGCTGCGTCAGCGTGGGGTCATCAGCGACGATTCGCTGCGCTTCCTGCCTGGCGCGCGCGATGAGGTCTTCGTCACGGAGCAGCGACAGCAGCCGCAGCCCGGATCGTTTGCCCGATTGGGCAGCGCCGAGTACGTCGCCTTCGTGGCGAAGCTCCAGATCGTGCCGGGACAGCTCGAACCCGTCCAGCGTGGACGCCACGACGTCCAGCCGTTCCCGCGCGACGGTCCCCTCGAGCGCCTCGGTCACCAGCAGGCACAGTCCGGGCACGTCACCTCGGCCGACCCGGCCCCGCAACTGATGCAGCTGCGAGATGCCGAACCGGTCGGCGTCCATGATCACCATCGCGGTGGCGTTCGGCACGTTCACGCCGACCTCGATCACGGTGGTGGACACCAACACGTCGATCTCGCCCGCGGCGAAGGCCCGCATCACCGCGTCCTTCTCCTCCGACGGCAGGCGTCCGTGCAGCACGCCGACGCGGACCGAGCTCAGCGGGCCGTTGCGCAACTCCTCGGCCAGTTCCAGGACCGACACCGGCCGCTTCTGGTCGTCCTCGCTCGGCTGCTCGTCCTCGCCGTCGTCACCGATCCGGGCACACACGACGTAGCACTGGTGGCCTTTGCCGACTTCCTCGACCAGCCGCTCCCAGGTACGCCTCAGCCACGCGGGCTTCTCGACGGCAGGGACCACGGTGGTGGAGATCGGCGACCGCCCGGCGGGCAGCTCGCGCAGCGACGAGACTTCCAGATCGCCGTAGACGGTCATGGCCACGGTGCGCGGGATCGGCGTCGCGGTCATCACCAGCACGTGCGGGGACGTCTCGCCACTGCCCCGGCTGCGTAACGCGTCGCGCTGCTCGACACCGAACCGGTGCTGCTCGTCCACCACGACCAGACCCAGGTCGGCGAACGACACCGACTCCTGGATCAGGGCGTGCGTCCCGACCACGATGCCCGCGGCGCCGCTGGCCGTGTCCAGCAGCGCCTGCTTGCGCTGCTTGGCCGACATGGAGCCGGTGAGCAGCACGACACGGGTGGCATGCTCGGCCGCGCCCAGCTCGCCCGCGATGCCCAGATCACCCAGCATCTCCCGCAACGACCGGGCGTGCTGGGCGGCCAGCACCTCGGTCGGAGCCAGCAGCGCCGCCTGCTTCCCCGCGTCGATGACCTGCGTCATCGCGCGCAACGCCACGATGGTCTTACCGCTGCCGACCTCGCCCTGCAGCAGCCGGTTCATCGGGTGTTCGGCGGACAGATCGGCCGAGATCGCTTCGCCGACCTCGCGCTGCCCTTGGGTCAGCTCGAACGGCAGCCGCGCGTCGAACGCATCCGCCAGCTTGCCGCGCACGGGTGGACACGGTGGCGCGGGCCGCGTGCCCGCCGAGGCCCGACGCTCGGCCAGCACCAGCTGTACCGCCATCGCCTCGTCCCACTTGAGGCGATCACGAGCGCGGTAGACGTCATCCATGTGCTCCGGCCGATGGATGCTGCGCAGTGCCTCGGCCAGCGACGGCAGGTCGAACTTCTGGCGCAGGTCCTCGGGCAGCGGGTCGTCGCCGATGTCCACCAGGTCCAGCACCTGGTGGGCGCAGCGGGCGATCACCCACGACGGCAGGCCCTCCGCGGCCGGGTAGACCGGGATGATCTCGTTGACGAACTCCTGAACCGCGTCGTCGTCGGTGTCCTCCACCAGCTGGTACTCCGGGTGGGCCAGCTGCAGTTGCCTGCGGAACGCGCCGACCTTGCCGGCGAACAGGCCGACGGCGCCCGGGCGCAGCCTGCGCTGGTGGTAGTGGGTCTGGTTGAAGAAGGCCAGCTGCAGCCGCCGGGTGCCGTCGGTGATGGTGACTTCGAGGATGCTGCCCCGCCGGTTGCGCATGCGCCGCTGGCCGGCGCTGAGCACTCGCGCCATCACCGTGACGTGTTCGCCGATCTCCACGCCCGCGATGTCGGTCAGCTCACCGCGCTGGGCGTACCGGCGCGGGTAGTGCCGCAGCAGATCTCCCGCGGTGTGCAGGTCGAGCGCCTTGGCCAGCAGCTTGGCCGACTTGGCGCCGACCAGTGACGTCAGCGGGGTGCGCAACGACGTATCCGGGCTGGTCACTACTCCACTCCCAGGCTCAGCACGGACTCGGTGTGGCCGCCGGAATAGATGGTCAGCTCCACTTCCGGGTGGGCGCGCGCCATGTGGTCGGTCACGGCTTCCGTCATACCGGCAGGGGCCGACGCTCCCAGCAGTACGGTGACCAGTTCACCGCCCGAGGCGAGCAGCAGATCCAGCAGCTCGGTCGCCGCGTCGGTGAGCGGGCGGTCCGCGGGCGCGATCAGCACCACCTCGTCGTCGGCGAAACCCACGATGTCCCCGGCGGACACCCGGCCGACCCAGGTGATCGCGTCCTGCTCGGCACGCTTCAGCTCACCGCGCCGGGTGGCCGCGGCCGCTTCGGCCATGGCCACCACGTTGTCCCCGGTGCGGCGGCCGGCGTCGTACACCGCGATCGCGGACAGCACCTGGACCGGCGAGGCGCACGGGATCACCACGACCTCGGCACCGCCCCCGCGGACTCGCTCCGCGGCCTGCTCGGCGAGCTCGGTCAGCTCCTTGGTGCCGGGCAACACCGTGACGTGCTCGGCAGCCAGATCGGCGATGGCGCGTTCGATCGCGCTCGCGTCGACCGGCCGGCCCTCCCGGACGCCGAGGACCGTGACGCCCTCGTGCCGGCAGATCTCGGCGAGCTCGGCGCCCGCCACGACGGCGAGCACGGCGCTGCCGGAGCGCCCGCGAACGCTCATCGGCCGGGTCAGCGGTTCGACTCGCACCTGGTGCGGCCTGCCTGCCCGAAGCCCGGCTTCGAGCGCGGCTCCGATGTCGGCGCAGTGGACGTGCACCGCGAGCGTGCCGGCACCGTCGTCGGCGATCGTCACGCTCTCGCCGATCGCGCTGAGGTCCTCTTTCAGCGTCGCGAGTGCGTCTTCCGTGGCGTCCAGCAGGTACATGACCTCCCACGGCTGCTCCTCCTGGACGGGCGTGGTGGACGGCCTGCCGCTCGGGGCGGTCCGGAAGGTGCCGCGCGGCGGGCTCGGGGTGCCACGCAGTACCGCGACCAGCTCGTCCAGGACCGCCAGCAGCCCACGGCCGCCGGCGTCCACCACCCCCGCCTCCGCGAGGACCGCGAGCTGCTCCGGGGTGCGCGTCAACGCCTCCGCGGCGGCGTCGGCGGCCGAGCCTGCGACCTGCGCAGCCGAGTCGGACTCGGTTCGAGTGGCGGCTCGGGCTGCGGCGCGCAGCACACTGAGCATGGTGCCCTCGACCGGCCGGACGACCGCGGCGGTGGCCGTGCGATCCGCGTGATCGAACGCCTTCGCCAGCAGCCGGCCGTCCAGCTCGGCGTGTTCGGAGCAGGCTTCGGCCAGCCCGCGCAGGAACTGGGACAGGATGACCCCGGAGTTGCCCCGCGCCGCACCGACCGCTCCGCGCGCCATCGCCGTCAGCGCCTCGCCCACTCCCGCCGCCTCGTCCGGCACGGCGTCCCGGGCAGCGGTGAACGTGTGCAGCATGTTCGAGCCGGTGTCCGAGTCGGCCACCGGGAAGACGTTCATCGCGTCCAGCTCCGCGCACAGCCGCTGCAAGGCCCGGAAACCGGCGTCCGCCCAGGCAGCCACGACGGCGGTGGTGACCGCTCGTTGCTCGCCCGTCGACACTCCGCGCTCCTCCCGGCCCCCGGTTCACGTGACGTTCTCGCTACCCGCTACCCTATTTGAGCTGTCCGCGACCTGTGCGGATCATCCCCGTAGACGAAGGAGTGTTCGACGTGGCTGCCGTGTGCGACGTCTGTGGCAAGGGGCCGGGCTTCGGCAAGTCGGTCTCGCACTCTCACCGACGTCACAGCCGCCGGTGGAACCCGAACATCCAGACCGTGCACGCGCGCGTAGGCATCTCCCAGCGGAAGCGCCTCAACGTATGCACGTCCTGCCTGAAGGCGGGCAAGGTCACCCGGTAGTTCGGGCCGCCAGGCCAGAAAAAGATCTACGACGTCAACGTCGCCGCACTGTGATCAGTGCGGCGACGTTGTTGTGTCCGGGCCCGGCAGCCCTCAGGGCAGCTTCCAGTCGATCGGCTCCGCGCCCTGGGCGATCAACATCTCGTTGGCCCTGGAGAACGGCCGGGAGCCGAAGAACCCGTTGCGCGCCGACAGCGGGCTCGGGTGCACCGACTCGATGCACCGCTCGGCCCCGATCAACGGCTTGAGCTGGCGTGCGTTGCTGCCCCACAGGATGGCCACCAGCGGCTTCGGGCGCGCGGCCAGCGCGCGGATGGCCTGCTCGGTGATCTCCTCCCAGCCCTTGCCCTTGTGCGAGTTCGGCGCACCGGGGCGGACCGTCAGCGCCCTGTTCAGCAGCAGCACACCGCGCTCGGCCCACGGCGTCAGGTCGCCGTTGGACGGCATCGGGTGACCGAGGTCGTCGCAGTACTCGGTGAAGATGTTGACCAAGCTCTTGGGCAGCGGCCGCACGTCCGGGGCGACGGCGAAACACAGGCCGATCGGATGCCCGGGCGTCGGATACGGGTCCTGCCCGACGATGAGCACCCGCACGTCGTCGAACGGCTGTTGGAAAGCACGCAGGACGTTGGGGCCGGCAGGCAGATAGGTACGCCCGGCGGCGATCTCCGCGCGGAGGAAGTCCCCCATCGCGGCGATGCGGTCCTCCACCGGGGCCAGCGCCTTGGCCCACCCGGCTTCGACGATTTCGGACAGCGGTCGTGGTGGCATGGCTCGAAAGCCTAGCCAGGTCCCACCGCCCGGCCGCACCGTCCCCGGGATGGAGCAAGCCGCTCGGGGCCGGCCGTCAGAGCACCTTGCCGAAGCAGCGCGATCCGGGTTCGTGGCGATAGACGCCGAACTTCGGGATCGGCTCGTACCCCATCGACGTGTACAACGCGATGGCCTCCGGCTGCCTGTCGCCGGTCTCCAGCACCATGCGCCGCCGCCCGGCCGCCTTGGCGCTGCGCTCGAGTGCGACCACCATCGCGCGGGCCAGCCCTTTGCCCCGCATCGCTGCCGAGACGTACAACCGCTTCATCTCCGCGTCGCCGGGCTGGAACTGCGGCTGCGGGCCGTCGTGTGCCCGCCATCCGCCCGACGCCACCGGATCACCGTCGACGTACCCGACCGCGAAGTAGCCCCGCGGCGGCGCGAAATCCGCGGGATCGACCGGGGTGGCGTCCTCGTCGCCGTAGCGGTTGACGTACTCCTGCTGCACCTCGGCGATCAGCTTCTGCGCGTCCGGATGGTCGTAAGCCAAGGGAACGATCTGCACACTGCGAGCGTAACCGGCGCGGGAAAGCGAATTTGTTCCGCGAGCTGGTCAACGCCGCCAGTGCTGCCATCCGGTGTCGGTCACTTCGTAGGTGTCGCCGTCCACGGTGACCTCGGGCTGTTCGCCTGCCTCCAGCACGGTCCCGATCGCCCGCCACCCGGCGGGCAACGTCACATCCGGCGGGAACGTCGCCGCCAGTGCGTGGTCCTCACCGCCGGTGAGCACCCAGTCCAGCGGCTCGGCGCCCAGCGCCGCCCCGACCTCGGTCAGCCGCTGGTCGACCACCAGCCTGCCCGCCCTCACGTCGATCGACACCTCGGAAGCCTTGGCGATGTGTTCGAGATCGCCGAGCAGGCCGTCCGACACGTCGATCATCGCGGTTGCCCCGGCGACGGCGGCGCGCGGACCGTCCTCGTACGGCGGCTCGGGCCAGCGCTGCGCGTTGACCACGCCGACCGGTGACCGGAATCCCCTGCCCAGCACGGCCAGGCCTGCGGCCGCCCAGCCGAGCCTTCCGGCCACGGCGAGCACGTCTCCCGGCCGGGCACCCGAGCGCGTCACCGGCTCCCGGCCTTCCAGGTCGCCCAGCGCGGTGATGCTGATGACGATCTCCTCCGCCGCCACGACGTCACCGCCGACCAAGCCCGCGCCCGCCCGTTCGGCCTCCTCGCCCATCCCGCGCGCCAGGTCCAGAGCGACTTGCGCGGGGGTGGACGCGGGGCATGCCAGACCGACCAACACCGACGTCGGCCGTGCCCCTATCGCGGCGACGTCCGCCAAATTGACCGCTACCGCCTTCCGGCCGACCTGTTCCGCTGTCGACCAGTCCAGCCGGAAGTGCACGCCCTGCACCAGAACATCGGTCGTGGCGACCACGCGACCATCGGGCGTGCTCACCACCGCGGCGTCGTCGCCGGGCCCGAGCTGCGTCGTCGACGGCTGTCGACGGCCCGCCACCACGGCGCCGATCAGCGAGAATTCGCCCATGTCGGCGACCGTTCGTCCGCCGGGGCTGCGCTGCTGCACCGTAACCTCCTTCTATGCCAAACAGTCGGACATCCGAGTGCTGGACGTAGTCCGACTGCGGTAGGTTTTTCTGGGCCGGACGACGTCGGGTGACGCCGCCGGCCCTATTGGACCTGAATCGCAACGCTGCTGACGAAGGGGCGCGCCGTGGTCAACGCATACATCCTGATTCAGACCGAAGTCGGTAAAGCAGCCTCGGTGGCCGCCGAGATCGCGAACATCCCCGGTGTGACCAGCTCCGAGGACGTCACCGGCCCCTACGACGTCATCGTGCGCGCCGAGGCGGAGAACGTGGATGAACTGGGGCAACTGGTCGTCGCTAAGGTACAGAACGTCAACGGCATCACGCGGACACTGACCTGCCCCGTGGTGCACCTGTAAGCCCAGTCCCCTACCGAAAGCCCGCGGTGAGCCAAGCACCGGAGACGGAGTCGAATCCCTCAGCCGAGTCCGCGTTGCCGCCGCGGCCGGTCCTCGTCGCCGCCGCGGCGCTGTCGCTGGCGCTCGTCGTCGCGGTGGCCGTCCTGGGGCTGACGCTCGGCGGCGAGGAACCACCGGCGCGTGAGGTGGAGCCGCTGCCCCTGGCCGCGGTGGCTGCGCCCAAGGCCGGGTCGCCGGAGTGCGCCCGGTTGATGGACGAGCTGCCGGATGCGCTGAAGTCCTCAGGCACCACGCTGCCGCGCAGGCAACTCGCCGATCCCGCACCGGAGGCGGCGGCCGCTTGGGGCGAGCAAGACCCGGTCGTGCTGCGCTGCGGTGTCGGCAAGCCCGCGGAGCTGAAGCCGACGTCGAAGCTCGTGGTCGTCGACGACGTGCGGTGGTTTCCGGTGCAGGATGCGGGCACCAGCACGTGGTACCTGGTCGGCAAGCCGGTGACGGTCGCGGTGACCCTGCCCGGCGACGCGGGCACCGGCGTCATGCAGGACTTGAGCAAGGCCGTCGCCGCGGGCATGCCGAACTGAGGTCAGCGCAGCCCGGTGCCGTGCGCCAACGCTGTTTCGATCAGCGTGGTGAGCAGCGTGGTGTAGTCGATGCCGGTGACCTCCCACATCTTCGGGTAGGCCGACGTGGTGGTGAACCCGGGCATCGTGTTCAGCTCGTTGATCGTCAGCGTGCCGTCGGAGCCGACGAAGAAGTCCACCCGTGCCAGGCCGGCGCAGTCCAGCGCCTGGAACGCGCGCACCGCCATGGCCCGCAGGCGTTCGATGACGTGGTCGTCCAGCTTGGCCGGGATGTCCAGCTCGGCGGCCTCGCCCAGGTACTTGGTCTCGAAGTCGTACCAGGCGTCGTCGTCCTCGGCGAGGACGCGGATCTCGGCGGGGAGCGACGCCTCGATGCGGCCGTCCGGGAACTGCAGCACGCCACACTCCACCTCACGGCCGACGATGGCGGCTTCGACCAGCACCTTCGGGTCGGTCTGCCGGGCCAGCGCGATCGCATCGTCCAGCTGGCCCCAGTCGGTCACCCGGCTGATGCCCACCGACGAGCCGGCGCGCGCCGGCTTGACGAACACCGGCAACCCGAGACGCTGCCGGTCGGCCTCCGGCAGGGTGGTCGCGCCGCGTGGCACCACGGCGTACTCCCCGATCGGCAGGCCTTCCGCGGCCAGCAGCTTCTTGGCGAACACCTTGTCCATGGACGCCGCGCTGGCCAGCACTCCGGAGCCGACGTAGGGGATGTCGGCCATTTCCAGCAAGCCCTGGATGGTGCCGTCCTCACCGAACGCGCCGTGCAGCACCGGGAACACCACGTCCACCCCCGCCAGGGCTTCGGTCTCGTTCCCGTCCAGCTTGACCAGATCCCGCCGCGTGGCGTCGCCGGCCAGGATGACGTCGGTGCCACTGCCGCTGGTGACCTGGGGCAGTTCCCGGCCCCGGATGCGCAGCGCCTCGGCGTCGGTGGACGGGAGCAGCCAGCCGCCTTCCGGCGTGATCCCGATCGGCACGATCTCGAACCGGTCGGTGTCCAGGTGGCCGAGGATGCTGCCCGCGGACACACAGGAGATGGTGTGCTCGGTGCTGCGCCCGCCGAAGATCACGGCCACGCGGATCTTGCGGCGGCCCGATCGGTCAAGCGCCCGGCTGGGTGGTTGTGCCATAGTCGGTGACCCTACCGCGCGTCACCCGGAATCGGACGTGCCACTCGGCCTTCGAAAGACCTCGATCAACGTCGGGATCGCTGCGTGCAGCTCCGCCCGCGAACATCCGGCGTAGCCGATGGCCACGCCGAACGCGGTCGGTTCGGCGGCGAAGTGCCGCGCAAGACCGTCCAGCAGGATCCCGTGTCCGGCCGCAGTGGCCAGCAGTTCCTTCTCCTGCGCGGGGGACGCGAGCGGCACCACCAGGTGGGCGCCCGCGTCGTCGCCGAGCACCGGGATGCCCGCTTCGGTCAGCGCCTCGGTCAGCCATTGCCGCCGTTCCGACAGCTCGCGCCGGACCCGGCGGAGGTGCCTGCCCAGGTCGCCGTTGCGCGCGAAGGCGGTGAAGACGCGCTGGCCCGCGGGAGACGGCCGGGTTCCGGTGCGGTCCCGGTAGGCCAGGACGGCTTCGGCCACCCGCGGAGGTGCAACCATCCAGCCGACGCCGAGCGTGGGGGTGAGGATCTTGCTGGTGGTGCCGAGGTGCACGACGACGTCCGGCGCCAGCGCCGCCAGTACAGGTAGCGGGGCCACGTCGAAGCGCAGCTCGCCGTCGTAGTCGTCCTCGATGATCAGGAACCCGTCTGACCTGGCGCGTTCCACCAGTGCGACCCGGCGGGCCGCGCTCATCCGCGTGCCCAGCGGGTACTGGTGCGCCGGAGAGCAGTAGACCGCCGCGACATCGCCGATCTCGTCGACCCGCACCCCGTCGGAGTCCACGCCGAGCGGGACCACCCGCACCCCGGCCGACCGCAATGCTTGCACGGCCCGCTGATAGCCGGGCTCTTCGACCGCGACGGTGTCCCCGGGTTGCAGCACACCGAAGGCAAGCTCGGCGACCGCAGCGGTGGTGCCCGCCGTGGCCAGGACCGCCGACGGTGCGGCGTTGAGCCCACGGTGGCGCAGCAGAAGTTCGCTGATGGCCGCTCGGTAGTCGGTCAGGCCGGCGCGATCGGTGTGCTGCGACGGGGGCTCGTCGGAGGCCGCTCGCCACGCGCGGCGCCACGCCGATCGTTCGATCCCCTCCGCCCACGGCATGCCGGGAACCAACTCGAGCAGACCGGAGTCGGCCTCGGCGTCCGGTTCGACGTTCGTGTGCTGCGGCTGCCCGGACGGCGGCGTCGTGGTGACGTAGGTGCCCGAACCGTGGCGGCCGACGATCCACCCCTCGGCGTGCAGCTGCTCGTACGCGGCCGCCGTCACCGTGCGGCTCACGCCGAGGCGACTGGCGAGAGCCCTGGTCGACGGGAGCCGGTCGCCGCCGCGCAGGTGGCCCGACGACGCCGCGGTCCGCAACGCGTCCGCGAGCTGGACAGCCAGCGGCGTCTTCGATTCCCGATCCAGCGTCACCGGCAGGGTGGTCTCGCCCCGACTGCCCAATGCGGATTCCGTCATCGCACTCTCCCAGAAGTGGACATCAGGAATTCTTGCATATTGGACATTTCACGAGGCCACTGCCTCGGTCAGGCTCGAAGACATGTCCGCACCACCGTTGTCATCGACCCCCCGGAGCACCCCGAACCGCACGAAACACCGCACGGTGACCGACCGCGCCGCACTGTACGAAGTGCTCGACGCCGGCCTGATCTGCCATCTCGGCATCGTGCTGGATTCCTCGCCCGTCGTGCTGCCGACCAGCTACGGCCGGGAAGGCGACCTGCTGTACCTGCACGGCTCGACCGGAGCGCGCAGCTTGCGGGCGGCCAGCGACGGCGTCGACGTGTGCGTCACGGTGACCCATCTCGACGGGATCGTCTACGCGCGCAGCCTGTACCACCACTCGATGAACTACCGCTCGGCCGTCATTCACGGGACCGCCACGGCCGTCACCGAGCCGGAAGCCAAACTGCACGGTCTACGGGTCATCACCGAGCACCTGTCCCCGGGCTCCTGGGACTACGCGCGGGAGCCTGACAAGAAGGAATTGGCCGCGGTCAGCGTGCTGGCGCTGCCGTTGACCGAAGCGTCCGTCAAGATCAGAGCCACCTATCCGGGTGACGACCAGGAAGACATCGAGGCCAACACCGTCTGGGCGGGCGTCCTGCCACTGGTCACCACGTACGGCGACCCGATCCCGTCACCGGATCTGAAGACGGACCTGCCCGTTCCGCAGCACGTGGCCGACCGGCGCTACCCCACCGACCCGCGGCTGGACGCCTCGGCACGCGCCACGTAGGGCCGGACCGTCCTGCCGCCGTAGCGGTAGACGTGCAGGCTCACCGCCGGGTCGGCGCTGCGGTTGCTGACCTGGTGGGCGTAGCCGGGGCCGAACGCGCGGGTCTGGCCCGCTTGCAGCACGTTGACCTCGGGCCCGGCGTCCTGCACCGCGTTCGGCCGTAGGACCACCTCGGTCAGCTCGCCGTGCACCACCGTGAACGCACCGCTGGTGTCGCCGTGGTCGTGCCGCTGTTCCCCTTGCCCCGGCAGCCAGCTCATCAGCCAGATCTCGTCGGTGTCGGTGCGGTCCACCAGGACCGCGTAGCGCTCGTCGGCGTCGTAACGCAGCAGGTGACGCCAGCGGTCGCGGGACGCGGCGTACGCGACGGCCACTCGGGCCGGGTGGCGCAGGGCGGGCTTTTCCTCAGCGGCAACGGTATTGACCGGGACGGCGAACATCCTGATTCCTCACTCGGGCTGCGGGTCGGACCTGGGCTGGGTCTACCGACAGCGACAACACAGCGCGGCGCACGTCGACCGACGTGGCAGACTCCGGCGCTGGTTCATGCCGCACACACAATCAGCGGCCCGGGTGCCGGTCAACCGGGTCTCACCATGCGGGGCCCGAAGCCCTCGGAAGTGTTGACTTCGGTCCCACAGCCGACTCCGGCGACAGGCCCAGCCGGTTCGCCCGACTCGCCACACCCGATGCATCCGGGGCTCGGGACCAGGTCCAGCTCGGTCGATCTCACCCGCGGTCGGTCCGACGCCGGCGTGCCTGCCGCTCGGCGGTCAGCCCCACTCCGACTTGCGCGCCCGCCCCAACAGCTCGGAGGCCAGTTCCACCGGATCCTTGCCGTCGTGGCACACCTGGTGCACGCCCTCGGTCAGCGGCATGTCCACGCCGTGTTGCCTGGCCAGCGCCAAGATGGACGAACACGACTTGACCCCCTCGGCCACCTGACCGCCCGCGTGCGCCTGTGCCTCCTCGAGCGTCTCACCCTTGGCCAGCCGCTCACCGAACGTCCGATTGCGCGACAACGGTGAGGTGCAGGTGGCGACCAGGTCTCCGACCCCGGCCAGGCCCGCGAACGTCAGCGGATCGGCGCCGAGCTTGACGCCCAGCCGCGCGATCTCGGCCAAGCCCCTGGTGATCAACGTGGCCATGGTGTTGGCGCCGTAACCGAGGCCAGCCGCCAGCCCGCAGGCGAGCGCGATGACATTCTTGCCCGCGCCGCCCAGTTCGCACCCCACCACGTCGACGTTGGTGTACACCCGGAACGTGCCACCCATGCACGCCTTCTGGATCGCCACCGCGCGGTCGTGGTCGGTGCACGCCACCACGGTCGCGGCAGGCTCCCCTTGGGCGATGGGGACCGCGAGGTTCGGACCCGACACCACCACGACCTGCTGCTGCGGGACGCCGGTGACGTCGACGATGACCTCGCTCATCCGCTTGAGCGTGCCGAGCTCGACGCCTTTGGCCAGGCTGACCAGCGGGACACCTTCGGGGATCAGGTCGCGCCAGCGCATCAGGTTCTCGCGCAACGACTGGCTCGGTACCGCGAGCACCACGGCCTGCGCGCCGGCCAGCGCCTCCTCGGCGTCCGCGGTCGCCGCCAGCCGTTCGGGCAGCCGCAGATTCTCCAGATACGCCGAGTTCGTGTGGCGCTCGTTGATCTCCTCGGCCACCTCCCGCCGCCGAGCCCACAACACCACGTCGCGGCCCGCGTCGGCGAGCACCTTGGCGAACGTCGTGCCCCACGAACCCGCGCCGAGGACGGCGATGCGCTGCGGAACCGGCTCAGCCATCGGCGCCCTTGCCGTCCGCCTCGGTGTCCTTGCCCGCCGTCGGCGGCGGTTGTTCACCGCGCAGTTCGCCGAGCAGCCTGGTGACCTCCGCCATCACCATGTCGGTCACCTTGCGGTGCAGCTCCGGCGTGGGCTCCTGCCCCCGGAACGCGGACAGATCGACCGGCTCGCCGACCAGGTAGCGCACCGTCTTGCGGGGGAACAACCGCACCTTGCGGTGGTACAGGTCGAGCATGTCCCTGGTGCCCCACCGCGCGATCGGGATGACCGGCACGTCGTTGGCGAGCGCCAGTTTGGCCACACCCGGATAGGAGTTCTTCGGCCAGCCCTGCGGGTCCTTGGTGATGGTGCCTTCCGGATAGATGACGATCACCTTGCCCTCGCGCAGCGCCTGATGGGCGTCCCGCAGCGCATCGCTCGCCTTCTCCGTCCCGCGGTAGACGGGGATCGACCCGGCGCCGCGCGCCATCCGGCCGAAGATCGGCGCGTCCATCACGCTGGCCTTGGCCAAGAACCGCGGCACCCGGCCCTGCCGGTGGATGAACACCGCATCGAAGACCGGGTCGGCGTGTGAGATGTGGTTCATCGCGATGATCGCTCCGCCGCTGCGCGGGATGCGCTCGGCGTGCTGCGCCTCGTGCCTGGCCAGGTGCGTCAGTGGATAGAAAGCCGTCGCCAGCGCGGCCACCCACGGGCCGCCCTTCTCCCGCTCTACCACCTGCAAGGCCCTCCTCGCGACTCGGTTGCCGACGCTATCAGCGAAGATAGCTGCGTGGCAGTGGCTGTGAACCTCCTGGTCCCGCTGAAGCGGCTGACCGTGGCGAAATCCCGGCTCGCCGAGCGGGCCGACGTGGGCACGGTGCGGTCCGCGCTGGCGCTGGCCATGGCGATGGACACGGTCGCGGCCGCGTTGTCCACGCCCGCGGTCTCCCGGGTGCTGGTCGCCGCCGCGGAGCCGGACGAACTGTCCGCGGTGCGCACGCTCGGCGCCGAGATCGTCTCGGACGGCGGGCAGCCAGGGTTGAACACGGGCTTGCGCCACGTCGCCGAGCAGCTGCGCGCCGACGATCCGGACTGCGTCATCGGCGCCCTGCAGGCGGACCTTCCTGCCCTGCGCGCCGACGAACTCGCCGCGGCCATCGCGGCCGGTGAGTCGCGGCGGGCCTTCTGTGCCGATCGAGCAGGGACCGGGACCACGCTGCTGTTGTCCGCGCCTGGCGAGGAGCTCGAGCCCCACTTCGGGCCGCGTTCGGCCCAGGCTCACGCAGCCTCCGGTGCGATGCCGATCGACCTGCCCGTGCCGACTCTGCGCGCGGACGTCGACACGCCCGAGGACCTGGCCCACGTACAGACGCTGGGGGTCGGTGAACACACCCTGGCTGCGCTGAAGGCCCGCGCCTGGGCTTGCTGATCTCCGCCGGCGCCCCGGAAAGTCGCCACGCCGGCGCTCGCGGCCGGGCGTGCCCGATCTCTACCGGCCGGCCGAGCGTGGTGCGATGAACACCTCGTTCATCTCGCGCCGGCCCCGCCGCGTGCCGCATTGGGGAACAATGTCGGTGTGAGTGATGTGACGCGAGCTCCGGCCGGTGAGCAGGGCCGCGCGCCCGCCTCCGGCCCCGCTGCCCCACCTGCGGCCACCCCGGCGCAGCGCGCGACCGAGCTACCGGACGATCGCTATCTGAACCGGGAGATGTCCTGGCTGGATTTCAACGCCCGGGTGCTGGCGTTCGCCGAGGACTCCTCGCAGCCGCTGCTGGAACGCGCGAAGTTCCTGGCCATCTTCGCCACCAACCTGGACGAGTTCTACATGGTGCGGGTGGCCGGGTTGAAGCGGCGCGACGAGACCGGGCTGAGCGTGCGCAGTGCGGACGGCTTGTCGCCCCGCGAACAGCTCGCCTACATCGCCAAGCGGAACCAGGACCTGGTCGCGCGCCAGACGGCGGTGTTCAGTGATCAGGTACGGCCCGCGCTGGACGAGGCGGGGATCCGGTTCGTGCGGTGGGTGGATCTCACCGCCGAGGACCGCGCCCGCCTGTCGCGCTACTTCAGTGACAACATCTTCCCGCTGCTCACGCCGTTGGCCGTGGACCCGGCGCACCCGTTTCCGTACATCTCGGGTCTGTCGCTGAACCTCGCCGTCACGGTCGCGGACCCGGACAGCGGCACCGAACGGTTCGCCCGCGTCAAGATCCCGAACAACGTCTCGCGGCTGATCCGGCTGGATCCGAACAACGGCCCGGAGGCCACCTTCCTGCCGCTCGAGGAGCTCATCGCGGCTCACCTGGACGACTTGTTCACCGGCATGAAGGTGATCGAGCACCACGTCTTCCGGGTCACCCGCAACGCCGACTTCGAGGTGGAGGAAGACCGCGACGAGGACCTGCTGCAGGCACTGGAGCGGGAACTGGCGCAGCGGCGGTTCGGCCCTCCGGTGCGGCTGGAGATCGAGCAGGACATGAGCGAGCACATGCTCGAGCTGCTGCTGCGCGAGCTGGAGGTCGACCCGCACGACGTGGTGTCGGTGCCCGGGCTGATCGACATGACGTGCCTGTTCCAACTCGCCGACCTGGACCGGCCGGACCTGAAGTACGCGCCGTTCGTGCCTGCCACCCATCCGGCGTTCGCCGAGCGGGAGACCCCGCGCAGCGTGTTCTCCACGTTGCGCGAGGGCGACGTGCTGGTGCACCACCCGTACGACTCGTTCTCCACCAGCGTGCAGCGGTTCATCGAGCAAGCGGCCACCGACCCGAAGGTGCTGGCGATCAAGCAGACGCTGTACCGCACGTCGGGTGACTCGCCGATCGTCAACGCGCTGATCGACGCGGCCGAGGAAGGCAAGCAGGTCGTCGCGCTGGTGGAGATCAAGGCACGGTTCGACGAGCAGGCCAACATCGCGTGGGCTCGCACGCTGGAGCGCGCGGGCGTGCACGTGGTCTACGGGCTGGTGGGCCTGAAGACCCACTGCAAGATCGCGATGGTGGTGCGGCAGGAGGGCAACCGCATCCGCCGCTACTGCCACATCGGCACCGGCAACTACAACCCGAAGACGGCGCGGGTGTACGAGGACATCGGCTTGCTCACCGCGGACGACGACGTCGGCGCGGACCTGACCGACCTGTTCAACGTGCTGACCGGCTACTCCCGGCAGGTCAGCTACCGCACCATCCTCACCGCGCCGCACGGCATCCGGCGCGGCATCCTCGACCGGATCGCGCGCGAGATCGAGCTGGCCGGGCAGGGCAAGCAGGCGGGCATCCGGCTCAAACTGAACGCACTGGTCGACGAGCAGATCATCGACGCGCTGTACCGGGCGTCGCAGGCCGGTGTGCCGGTGGACATCGTGGTGCGTGGGATCTGCGCGCTCAAGCCGGGGGTTCCCGGCCTGAGCGACAACATCCGGGTGCGTTCGATCCTCGGCCGGTTCCTCGAGCACTCGCGGATCATCAACTTCATCGGCGCCGACGAGTACTGGATCGGCAGCGCCGACATGATGCACCGCAACCTGGACCGGCGCATCGAGGTACTGGTCAAGGTGCACGACGCACGGTTGACCGCGCAGCTGGACGACGTGCTGGAGTCCGCGCTGCACCCGTCGACCAGGTGCTGGGTGCTCGGCCCGGACGGGGAATGGACGCCGTCACCGGCCGAGGGCAGCGAAGTGCGCGACCACCAGTTCGAACTACTTGCGGTGCACCGGGGCGGCTGAGCGATGGCGCACGTGGTTCTGCCCCACACCGGATCGGCGGTTCTGGCAGCGGGCGCGGTGCTGTGGCGGCCGCGCGGCGAGGACGGGTTCGAGGTCGCGCTGGTACACCGGCCACGCTACGACGACTGGTCGCTGCCGAAGGGGAAGCTGGACGAGGGCGAGACGATCCCGCTCGCCGCGGCGCGCGAGGTCACCGAGGAGACCGGCAGCGTGTGCACCCTCGGGCCGTTTCTGACCCAGGTCGAGTATCCGGTCACCAAGCAGCGCAAGATCGTCTACTACTACGCCGCGCGCGCCGTGGCAGGCGAGTTCGTCCCCAACGAGGAGGTCGACGAACTCCGCTGGTGCACGCCGAAGAAGGCACGCAAGCTGCTGTCCTACGACGCCGACCGCGGAGTGCTGGAGACGTTCCTCGGCCTCGGCGACAACGTGACGACGCTGCTGCTGGTCCGGCACGCGAAGGCAGGCAGCCGGGAAGGGTGGAACGGCGACGACGACCTGCGGCCGCTGACGGCCAACGGTGAGCGCCAGGCGAAGTTCCTGACCAGGCAACTGGCGTTGTTCAAGCCCGACAGGGTCTGTTCGGCGCCCCGGCTGCGCTGTGTGCAGACCGTCCGCGGCGTGGCGGCCGACTCCGACGTGGAGATCGAGTACGAACCGGCTCTCGCCGAGGACCGTTATCGCGACGCACCACAGGAAGGCCTGGCCCGGCTGCGGGCGATCGCGGCCGCGAGCAACACACCGGTGGTGTGCAGCCAGGGCGGGGTGATCCCAGGACTTGTGGCCGAAGTCTGCGCGCAAGACGGCGTGGACTTCGCCGAGATCCCGGCGAAGAAGGGCTCCACGTGGGTGCTGACGTTCCGCCGCGGTGATGTGCCGCGTTTGGTGGCGGCGCATTACCTGGCGCCGCCACCGAACGGCGACTAGTCAGCGTGCGATGGTGACCGGCTTGTACGACGGCCGGGTCGCCTCGAACGCGCTGATGGCGTCTTCGTGGCGCAGCGTCAGGGCGATGTCGTCCAGACCTTCCAGCAGGCGCCAGCGGGTGTAGTCGTCGATGTCGAACGTGGTGACGAAGTCCTTGCACTGCACGGTCTTCTCGCTCAGATCGACCGTGACCTCGGCGCCCGGCTCGTTCTCCAGCAACTTCCACAGCTGCTCGACGTCCGCCTGCGTGCACTGCGCGGTGACCAGGCCCTGCTTGCCCGCGTTGCCGCGGAAGATGTCGGCGAACCGCGACGAGATCACCACGCGGAAGCCGTAGTCCATCAGGGCCCACACCGCGTGCTCACGCGACGAGCCGGTGCCGAAGTCCGGCCCGGCCACCAACACCGAACCGTTGCGGAACGGTTCCTGGTTGAGCACGAACGACTCGTCGCCACGCCATGCCGCGAACAACCCGTCCTCGAAGCCGGTGCGGGTGACGCGCTTCAGGTAGACCGCGGGGATGATCTGGTCGGTGTCCACATTCGACCGACGTAGCGGGACGCCGACCCCGGTGTGCTTGCTGAACGGTTCCATGCCTGCCTCCCGTGCGTCACAGATCTTCCGGCGACGACAGCGTGCCGCGCACCGCGGTTGCCGCGGCGACCAGCGGCGACACCAGGTGGGTGCGGCCGCCCTTGCCCTGCCTGCCTTCGAAGTTGCGGTTCGAGGTCGACGCGCTGCGCTCCCCCGGCTTGAGCTGGTCGGGGTTCATGCCCAGGCACATCGAGCAACCCGCCGCGCGCCACTCGGCGCCCGCCTCGGTGAAGACCTTGTCCAGGCCCTCCTCCTCGGCGGCCTTGCGCACCCGCATCGACCCGGGCACCACCAGCATCCGCACGCCGTCGGCGACCTTGTGTCCGGCCAGCACGTCGGCGGCCGCCCGCAGGTCCTCGATCCGGCCGTTGGTGCACGAGCCGAGGAACACCGTGTCCACCTTGATGTCCCGCAGCGGGGTGCCCGGCTCGAGGTCCATGTAGGCCAGCGCCTTCTCGGCGGCCAGCCGCTCGGTCTCGTCGGCGAAGTCGGCCGGGTTCGGCACCCGCTCGCTCAGCGGCAGGCCCTGGCCCGGGTTGGTGCCCCATGTGACGAACGGCGTCAGCTCGTCGGCGTTCAGCTCGACCTCGGCGTCGAACACCGCGTCGTCGTCGGTGCGCAGCTGGCGCCAGTCCTCCAGCGCCTTGTTCCAGTCGGCGCCCTGCGGAGCGTGCGGGCGGCCCTTGAGGTACTCGAACGTCGTCGCGTCCGGGGCGATCATGCCCGCCCGCGCGCCGGCCTCGATGGACATGTTGCAGATGGTCATCCGCGCTTCCATCGACAGCGCTTCGATGGCCTCGCCGCGGTACTCCAGCACGTAGCCCTGGCCGCCACCGGTGCCGATCTTGGCGATCACCGCCAGGATGATGTCCTTGGCCGTCACGCCGGGGCGCAGCTTGCCGCTGACGTTGATGGCCATCGTCTTGAACGGACGCAGCGGCAGTGTCTGTGTGGCCAGCACGTGCTCGACCTCGGACGTCCCGATACCGAAGGCCATCGCACCGAACGCGCCGTGCGTCGAGGTGTGTGAGTCACCGCAGACCACGGTCATGCCGGGCTGGGTGAGACCGAGCTGCGGGCCGATCACGTGCACGATGCCCTGCTCGTCGTCACCCATCGGGTGCAGCCGGATGCCGAACTCCTGGCAGTTCTTCCGCAGCGTCTCCACCTGAGTCCTCGACACCGGGTCGGCGATCGGCAAGTCGATGCCGGTCGTCGGCACGTTGTGGTCCTCGGTGGCGATGGTCAGGTCGGGCCGCCGCACCTTGCGGCCGGCCAGCCGCAACCCGTCGAACGCCTGCGGGCTGGTCACCTCGTGGACCAGGTGGAGATCGATGTAGAGAAGATCCGGTTCGGCGCCTTCGCCGCGGCGCACCACGTGCGCATCCCAGACCTTCTCCGCGAGTGTCTTTCCCATGGCCGGACCCATTCCCAGTATCTGGACTTCCCAATATTCGGGACGCTAGTATCGCGCTGTGGGACAGGATACCTCGACTGCGCCGACGTCCGGCATCGGCGTCCTCGACAAGGCGGTCGCCGTGCTGCAGGCCGTGGCCACCGAGCCGTGCGGCCTTGCCGAACTCTGCACGCGTACCGGTCTTCCGCGCGCTACCGCGCACCGGTTGGCCGTGGGACTGGAGACACACCGGCTGCTGCGCCGTGGACCGGACGGCCGGTGGCGACCGGGCACCGCGTTGGCCGAGCTCGCAGGCGGGTCGACCGACCCGCTGCTGGACGCGGCGAACTCGGTGCTGCCCAAACTGCGCGACATCACTGGGGAAAGCGTTCAGTTGTACCGGCGCGACGGCATGCAGCGCGTCTGTATCGCCACCGCCGAGCCGCCGAGCGGCTTGCGGGACACCGTTCCGGTCGGTTCCCGCCTGCCGATGACGGCAGGCTCCGGGGCGAAGGTGCTGGCCGCCTGGGCGGATCCGCAGACGCAGCGCACCATCCTGGCCGACGCGATCTTCGGTGAGCGCACGCTGCTGGAGGTCCGCAGGCGCGGCTGGGCGCAGAGCGTCGCGGAGCGCGAGCCGGGCGTGGCGAGCGTGTCCGCCCCGGTCAAGGACTCGTCCGGCAGCGTGGTCGCGGCGGTATCGGTGTCGGGACCGATCGAGCGCATCGGTCGCAAGCCGGGTGTGCGGTGGGCGGCCGATCTGCTGGCTGCGGCCGACGCGTTGACCGAGCGGTTGTGACCGTCGGCCGGGAAAGCATCGGTCGGGCACCGGACACAGCGCCGTGCCTGCGTGTTCACCACCGTGGAGTTGACTACGCTCGCCGGAATGGCGAGGTACTACGACGTGCACCCGGTCAATCCGCAGCCGAGGAGGATCGCCCAGACCGTTGCGACGCTGCGGGACGGCGGCCTCATCGCCTATCCCACGGATTCCTGCTACGCGCTGGGCTGCACCATCGGCAACCGCAAGGGCATGGAGCGGATCAAGGACATCCGCAAACTCGACCATCGTCACCACTACACCCTGGTGTGCCGGGATTTCGCGCAGCTCGGGCAGTTCGTGGTGCTGGACAACCGGGTGTTCCGCGCCATCAAGGCGGCCACGCCGGGTCAGTACACGTTCATCCTGCCCGCCACTCGCGACGTGCCGCGTCAGTTGATGAACGCCAAGAAGCGCACGGTCGGGGTGCGGATCCCGGAGCACCCGGTGGTGCAGTCGCTGCTGGCGGAACTCGGCGAGCCGATGCTGTCCAGCACGCTGCTGTTGCCGGACACCCCGGAGCCGTTGACCCAGGGCTGGGAGATCAAGGAACGGCTGGACCACCTGGTGGACGTGGTGATCGATTCCGGGGAGTGCGGCACCGAACCGACCACGGTGGTCGACTTCTCCAGCGGAGAGCCGGAGATCGTCCGCTACGGAGCTGGTGATCCGAGCAGATTCGAGTGAGGAATGGGCTGGCAGTTCTGGGTCGATCGAGGCGGGACGTTCACCGACATCGTCGCTCGCACACCGGACGGCGACATCCGCACACACAAACTGCTCTCGCAGGATCCGCGCTATCCCGACGCCGCCGTGGCGGGCATTCGGCAACTGCTGGGTGAACACGACAGCTCCGACATCGACGCGGTGCGGATGGGCACCACGGTCGCGACGAACGCCTTGCTGGAGCGCGCGGGCGAACCGACGGTGCTGGTGATCACGCGCGGCTTCGCCGACGCCCTGCGCATCGCGTACCAGAACCGGCCGCGCATCTTCGACCGGCACATCGAGCTGCCCAGCGCGTTGTACTCGCAGGTCATCGAGGTGGACGAACGGATATCCGCCACCGGCGAGGTACTGCGTGAGCCCGACCTGGCAGCACTGGAACCGCAGCTGCGCGCGGCGCACGAGGCGGGATTCCGTGCGATCGCCGTGGCCTGCCTGCACAGTTATCAGTTCCCGGACCACGAGCGCGCGATCGGTGAGCTGGCGCGCAGCATCGGCTTCACCCAGGTCTCGCTGTCGTCGGAGGTCAGCCCGCTGCTCAAGCTGGTCCCGCGCGGCGACACCGCCGTGGTGGATGCGTACCTCTCCCCCGTCCTGCGCCGCTACGTCGACCAGGTGGCCGGCGAACTGCCGGACACCGACCTGCAGTTCATGCAGTCCAACGGCGGACTGACCGAAGCTGGGCACTTCCGCGGCAAGGACGCGATCCTGTCCGGCCCGGCAGGCGGCATCGTGGGCATGGTGCGGATGTCGCAGGCCGCGGGGTTCGACCGGGTCATCGGGTTCGACATGGGCGGCACCTCGACCGACGTCTCGCACTACGGCGGCGAGTTCGAGCGCGTGTTCACCACCGTGGTCGGCGGTGTCCGACTGCGTGCGCCGATGCTGGACATCCACACCGTCGCGGCGGGCGGCGGCTCGATCCTGCACTTCGACGGCAGCCGCTACCGGGTCGGACCGGACTCGGCGGGCGCGGACCCTGGTCCGGCGTGCTACCGGCGTGGCGGGCCACTGACCGTCACCGACGCCAACGTGATGCTGGGCCGGATCCAGCCCGACCACTTCCCGCGGGTGTTCGGCTCGAACGGGGACGAACCACTCGATGCGACGATCGTCCGGAAGCGATTCGCCGAGCTCGCGGCCGAGATCCGCCAGGCGACCGGAGATGACCGCACACCCGAGGAGGTCGCCGAGGGATTCCGGCGGATCGCCGTGGCCAACATGGCCAACGCGGTCAAGAAGATCTCCGTGCAGAAGGGGCACGACGTCACCGGCTACGCCCTGACGACGTTCGGCGGCGCCGGCGGGCAGCACGCCTGCGCCGTGGCGGACGCCCTCGGGATCCGGACCGTGTTGGTCCCGCCGCTCCCCGGTGTGCTGTCCGCGCTGGGCATCGGGCTGGCCGATCTGACGGCGATGCGGCAACGATCCGTCGAGGTCGAGGTCGACGACGAGGGCGCGGCCCGAGCGGCCGAGGTAGCCGACGAGTTGGCGAGTGAAGCCGTCGCAGAGCTGGGGGTGGAGACCGACGTCGAGGTCGCTCGGCGCGCGCACCTGCGCTACGACGGCACGGACACCACGGTGGCCGTGGAGTTGGGCTCCGCGGCAGCGATGACCGAGGAGTTCGAGCGCCTGCACAAAGCACAGTTCTCGTTCCTCATGCGCAGGCCGCTGATCGTCGAGGCGGTGTCGGTCGAAGCCACCGCACGCTCTCGGCCCGCGCCCCTGCCGACCGTGGACCGGACGGAACCGAGCGGGCCGATCGGGTCGGTCAAGCTGTACGCCGACGGCTGGCACGAGGCGCAGTTGTTCGACCGGGAATCGCTGGCTGTCGGGCAACGCATCGAGGGCCCGGCGATCATCACCGAGGCGAACAGCACCACGGTGGTCGATCCCGGCTGGCGAGCGCGGTGCGTCGAGCAGGGGCACCTGGTCATCGAGCGCGCGCAGGCACACGAGACGGCGGAGGTGACCACCGAGGCCGATCCGGTCCTGCTGGAGATCTTCAACAACCTGTTCATGTCGATCGCCGAGCAGATGGGTGTGGCGCTGGAGTCCACCGCACAGTCGGTGAACATCAAGGAGCGGATGGACTTCTCGTGCGCGTTGTTCGATCCCGACGGACACCTGATCGCCAACGCGCCACACATCCCGGTCCACCTCGGGTCGATGGGCACCAGCGTGCAGGAAGTAATCCGACGCCGGGCCGGCGACATGCGCCCGGGTGACGTGTACGCCGTGAACGACCCCTACCACGGTGGCACGCACCTCCCGGACGTCACGGTGATCACGCCGGTGTTCGCCTCCGACGACCCGGACGACCCCGGGGACATCCTGTTCTACGTCGCCTCGCGCGGGCACCATGCCGAGATCGGTGGCCTGACCCCGGGGTCGATGCCCGCAACCAGCACGCACATCGACCACGAGGGCGTGCTGTTCGACAACTGGCTGCTGGCCCGCGACGGGGAGTTCCGGGAGCGACCGACCCGCGAGCTGCTCACCTCCGCCCGCTACCCGAGCCGGAACCCGGACACCAACCTCGCCGACCTGCGAGCCCAGATCGCGGCGAACGCGAAGGGGGTCGCCGAGGTTCGGAACATGATCGAACACTTCGGGCTCGACGTGGTGCAGGCGTACATGCGGCACGTGCAGGACAACGCCGAGGAGGCCGTCCGGCGGGTGATCGACCGCTTGCAGGACGGCGAGTACCGCTACGAGCTCGACTCGGGAGCGGTCATCGCCGTCCGGGTCGGTGTCGACCGGGAGAATCGCACCGCGGAGATCGACTTCACCGGCACCAGCCCGCAGCTGACCAGCAACTTCAACGCACCGTCGGCCGTGGTGAAGGCGGCCGTGTTGTACGTGTTCCGCACCCTGGTGGCCGACGACATCCCGCTCAACGACGGATGTCTGCGGCCGCTGAAGGTGATCATCCCGCCGGGCAGCATGCTCTCGCCGGAGTACCCGGCCGCGGTCGTGGCGGGCAACGTGGAGACGTCCCAGGCGATCACCGGCGCGCTCTGCGCCGCGTTGCAGGTGCAGGCCGAAGGCTCCGGGACGATGAACAACGTGACCTTCGGCAACCAGCGTCACCAGTACTACGAGACGCTGGCATCGGGCTCGGGCGCGGGACCGGGCTATCCGGGCGCCGACGCCGTGCAGACCCACATGACGAATTCCCGGCTGACCGATCCCGAGGTCCTCGAGCACCGGCTGCCGGTCCTTGTCGAGAGCTTCGCCATCCGTCGCGGCTCGGGCGGGGCGGGCCAGTGGCGCGGCGGGGACGGCGTCGTCCGCAAGCTGAAGTTCACCGAACCGGTCACGGTCAGCACGCTGTCCGGGCACCGCCGGGTACCGCCGTACGGGATGGCCGGGGGTGCTCCGGGGGCGCTGGGTCGCAACTACGTCGAGCGGGTCGACGGGTCGGTCGAGGAGCTGCCGGGGTGCGGGTCGGCCGACCTCGACCCCGGCGACGTGCTGGTGATCGAAACGCCGGGTGGCGGCGGATACGGCGAGCCTGCCGACTGAGGCGTGCCCCGGCCTGGGCACGGCCCGCCGGCTGTCGGGGCCCCGGCCTGGGCGCGCGGCGGCCGACCCACCTCCGCAGGCGCGGCCCGCCGACTGACGGGCTCCCACCAGGGCGCGGCGCCGACCGCCGACGACCTGCCGCCCGCCTGGGCGCGGCCCGCCGGCTGACGGACACCCACCTGGGCGCGGCGCCGACCGCCGACGACCTGCCGCCCACCTGGGCGCGGCCCGCCGGCTGACGGACACCCACCTGGGCGCGGCGCCGATCGACGCGCCTCCGGGCTCAGGCGAGCCCGGAGGCCCCGACGGCACTACTCCTCGGGAATCTCGAAGTGCTGGTAGTCGATCGGGGAGGTCCAGTGGCCGCCCCACTCGAAGCCCGCCCGCGCGAACGCGCGCACCACGATGTCACCGTCGACGATCATGCCGGGCCGGACGTCGTCCCGATCCAGATACTCCCGGCCCGCCTCGGGCAGCACCAGGTCTCCGCTGACGTACGGGTTCTCGATCGTGTTGATGTCGATCGCCTTGCCGTAGGAATGGACCGAGAACTCGCCACCGCCGGTCTTCTCCCGGCAGTTGAACGACGAGCTGTTGTCGGCCTCCATGGACGCATCGTCGTCCCCGCCGTAGTGCTCGATGCGCTCCATCCGGCGGATCGGGAACTTGTGGTAGTAGAGGTGCCGGAAGACCTTCACCACGTCCTTGGCGACATCCTTGTGCACCACCAGCTCGCCGTCGTGCGAGCGGCCGTCGAAGCCGTAGTGGTTCATCGAGATCAGTCGCAGATCCTCAATGGGCACCGGGCAGCCGGGATGCCACGACACGCCCGTCATCTCCTCGGCCAGCTCCGGGCTGATCCGTTCGATCTTGGCGCGGAACGGCGGTCGCCAGCCGGCCTCGTCGGCCGACGCCGGTGCCGCCGCGAGCGTGCCGGCCAGCACCGCGGCAGCCGCCATGGCCAAGCCGGAAATCCATGCGCGCTTACCCATCGTTGCTCCCCTCTGGTGTGAGCTTCTGGCTGTGCACCAGATGCAGGCGGCCGATCGTAGCCAGCACGCTGCGCAGCGGGCTAGCTCCGCACGGTCGACGTTGCCGGGTCATTTCAGGAGATTTCGCCAAAACGGTCACGAAACTCGTTCGCGCCCCTTACGATCACCTCGCATCGATCATCTGCGAGCCCGGCCCGTGGGGTTCGCGCCATGACATTTGAGGGGAAATCTGTGCGTCGAACTCGAACGCTCATCGCCGCGAGCGCGGCGATCGTGGCCACGGTCGGCGGCATCACCGTCGCCTCGGCGACAGCCGAGCCAGCCACCAAGACCGAGGCGGTCGTCAGCGCTCCCGCGCCGGAATCGGGGGATGTGAGCACCGCCGAGACGGCTGATGTCGTCACCAAGAAGGAGACCGCCAAGAAGGCCGACGCGGCCGCGGTCAAGACCAAGATCGTCTGGACCAAACGCAACACCTGGGTCACCTACGGCAAGAAGGCCGTGCTGGAGGGCCAGGTGCAGGTCTCGCAGGGGGCGCTGCCCGGTGTCGAGGTCGTGCTGTTCGCGCGGAACAGCACGGCCAAGCCGTGGACGCGGATCGACTCGATGAAGACCAGCACCAAGACGGGTCTGTTCCGCTTCTACCGGACGCCGCCGCGTAACTACTACTTCGGCGTGGCCTTCGCGGGCTCGGGCAACTACGAGCCGGCGGCCGGGTACGCCAAGGTGGGTGTGCGTCGCAAGCTCTCGCCGAGCAAGATGTCGCGCATCTCCAGCACCAAGTTCAAGTACTTCGGCTCGGTCAAGCCGGGTGGCAAGGGCACCCAGATCAAGCTGCAGTACAAGCGGTGCGCCAGCTGCGGCTACAAGTACGCCAAGTACACCCGGGCCAACGCCAACGGCACGTGGAAGTTCGAGCTGGCCGCGCCGCCGCGGGGCAACACGTACTACTACCGGGCCTACTCGCCGTCGTCGTCGAGCTACATGGCCGGCTACGCCAGCGAGTGGCGCATCAGCAGCTGGTAGTTCCTCCAGCACCCAGGAGCCGTCGACCCGACCGGTCGGCGGCTCCTGTCGTTTCAGCCGATCGCTTCGATGATCTTCCGCACCGCGGGCAGCGCCCGTTCGGCGTCCGCGTCGACCAGCCCGATCCGCGTCCGACGATGAAGCACGTCGTCGGCATCCAACGCACCCTCGTGCCGGACGGCGTACTCCACCTCAGCGCGTGTCACGTCGACGCCGTCCGCGATGGGCTCGAGCGGATCGGACACCGTCGCCGAATCCACGACCGACACCGCGGCTCCCCCGTGCCTGCGAACCAGCGACGCGGGTAGCTCGGCAAGCGCGGGTTGCGAGGCCGGGTGTCCCGGGGCACCGACCAACGGCAGTCGCGTGGTGCGGCAGCGATCGGCCGATCGCTCCGGCAGCTGGGTCACCGCGGCGTCCACCGCGTCCTCCGCCATTCGCCGGTAGGTGGTGAGCTTGCCGCCGACCACCGTGATCACCCCGGACGGTGAACGCAGCACGGCGTGCTTGCGGCTCAGGTCGGCGGTGGAGTCGTCGTCGTTCGATTCGATCAACGGGCGCAGGCCGGCGAACTTACCCACGACGTCGTCGACGCTCAGCGCGCTGTCCAGTGCCGAGTTGACCACGTCCAACAAGAACGACACCTCGTCGTCGGTGGGCTCCGGAACGTCGGGGACCGGGCCGGGCGCTTCGACGTCGGTCAACCCGACGATCACCCGGCCCAGCTGCTGCGGGAGCGCGAACACGTACCGGCTCACCGAGCCCGGCACCGGCACGGTGAGCGCTCCGCGCGGATTGCCCAGGGTTTCCGCGGGCACGACCAGATGCGTGCCACGACTCGGACGCAGGCGAACGCTCGGGTCGACCGTCCCCGCCCACACACCGGTCGCGTTGATGACCGCTCGGGCGCGCACGGTCAGCGTCTCGCCGGACAAGGCGTCGGTGAGCACCGCGGACTTCCCGGTCACCTCGCTCGCGCGAACCCTGGTCAGAATCGACGCACCGTGCTCGGCCGCGGTTCGGGCGATGGCCACGACCAGACGCGCGTCGTCCACGAGCTGCCCGTCGTAAGCGAGCAGACCGCCGCGCAGGCCCCTGCGCCGCACAGCGGGCACCAGGCCGGTCGTCTCTCCGGGAGCGATACGCCGCGGCCTGGGCAGCACCGACGACGGCGTCCGGGCGACCGATCGCAGCGCATCACCGGCACGAAAACCCAGGTGGACGAGCATTTCCTGGCGACGGCCGATCCTCGGCAGCAGCGGCACGACCTGCGGCAAGGCGCGGATCAGATGCGGAGCCGTCCTGGTCATCAGGACGCCGCGTTCGATCGCGCTCTCCCGCGCGACCCCGACCCGTCCGGAGGCCAGATACCGCAGCCCGCCGTGCGCCAGCTTGGAGCTCCACCGGCTGGTGCCGAAGGCCAGATCTCGTGACTCCACCAACACGGTCCGCAAACCTCGGGTGGCCGCGTCGAGCGCCACTCCCGCGCCGGTGACACCTCCCCCGATCACCAGGACGTCCACTTCCGGACGGTCGCCCAGTGCGATCAGGTCGGCCCGGCGGCGGGCGGCGTTCAGCGAGGAATCAGTCATGGCTCGAGATACCGGTTCAGTGCGTGGGACAGTTCTCGGCGCCAGACGTCCTCCGGCACCAGTGCGCTCACCGTGCGATAGGACTGCACGGTCGTCTCGGCGATCACCATCACCATCGTGGCCAGCTCCAGCGCATCGCCGTCGCGGACCGACCCGGTGGCTTGCGCCTCGCGGATCCGGCCGTGCAGCTCGCGCAGCAAACCCTGCTGGCTGGCGCCGAGACGCTCGAGGAAGTACTTGCGATACACCTCCGGATCCGTGCGCAGCAGCAGTCCGAGGACCGGGTGATCACGCACGCGCTCGGCGATCTCCACGACACCGGCGACCAAGGACTCGCGATCCGGCCCGGCGGGTACGACGGCCTGCTGGATCCGCCGGACCTCCCGGGTGAGCAAGGCGGCGATGATCGCGCGCACGTCCGGCCAGCGCCGGTAGATGGTCGGACGGGAAACCCCGGCCCGCCGGGCGATCTCGGCGATCTGCGTGCGCGCAACGCCCCCGTACTGGATGAGCTCCGCGGCCGCGTCCAGGATCGCGTCGTCGGTGCTGCGCTGGGCGGCGTTACGACTTGACATGATGTGTAAGACTGACACGCATGATGGCGGATCCGCAAGTGCCCGTCCCGCCCATGAAATGGGACGCCTGGGGCGATGAGGCCAAGGCCAAGCCGCTTTCCGACAACATCCGTGCACTGTTGCAGCAGGCGCTCGGAGTGTCGGCGGACGAAGTAGCCGGACCGGACAGGTCCGAGGTGGTACTGCAGCCATCGGCACTCGGCGACGACGACCTGCGCGCATTGCGCGACGTGGTCGGGGACGGCAACGTCTCGCGTGCGGACGCCGACCGGCTTCCCCGGGCAGGCGGGAAGTCGACGTTGGACCTGCTGCGCCGCAAGAGCCGTACACCCCAGGCCGCGCCGGACGCGGTCGTCCTGCCCGGCAACGACGACGAAGTGGCTGCGTTGCTTCAGGTGTGCAGCCGGCGGCGAATCGCCGTCGTCCCGTTCGGCGGTGGCACCAGCGTGGTCGGCGGGCTCGACCCGGTTCGGGAGCAGTTCTCCGCGGTCGTCAGTCTCGACCTGCGCCGCTTCGACCAGCTCGAGTCGCTGGACGAGGTGTCCGGCGAAGCGGTGCTCGGGGCGGGTCTGCCCGGACCGAAGGCCGAGGAACTGCTGGCTGCTCGCGGGTTCGAGCTCGGCCACTATCCGCAGAGCTTTCAGTACGCCACCATCGGCGGATTCGCCGCGACGCGCTCCTCGGGCCAGGATTCCTCCGGTTACGGACGTTTCGACGACATGGTGTGCGGCCTGCGTGTGGTCACCCCGTCCGGCAAGCTCGAGCTGGGTCGCGCGCCTGCGTCCGCGGCCGGGCCGGACCTTCGCGATCTGTTCCTGGGTTCGGAAGGCACGCTCGGCGTGATCACCGCAGTCCGCCTGCGGGTGCACCGGCTGCCCGAGGTCAAGCGGTTCGAAGCGTGGCGGTTCGACGATTTCGACACCGGCGCCGCCGCCCTGCGTGCGGTGGCGCAGCTGGGCACGCAGCCGACGGTCATCCGGCTGTCCGACGAGGCGGAGACCGGCGTCAACCTGGCCATGACGGACAAGATCGGTGGCGAGCAGGTGACCGGCGGATGCCTGGCCGTCACCGTCTTCGAAGGCACCGAACAGCAGGTGGCGGCGCGGCATGAGCTGACCAGCGCGGTGCTGCGCGAAGCGGGCGGCACCTCGCTCGGGCCCGAGCCCGCGCAAGCCTGGGAACACGGCCGCTTCGACGCGCCTTACCTGCGTGACTCCCTGCTGGCGGCCGGCGCCCTGTGCGAGACGT